>Ga0131853_10000084_pt1 | contig 134816 bp, 129 predicted proteins | sample TergutLab28metaG_FD_92764 | JGI IMG/M metagenome (GOLD analysis project Ga0131853, IMG submission 92764) | Labiotermes labralis P1 segment gut microbial communities from Petit-Saut dam, French Guiana - Lab288 P1 (version 2) (version 2) | ecosystem: Host-associated > Arthropoda: Insects >...
AGACCCCTCTCTGTCGAGTGATGATTAAATGTAGTGTTCTGGCGGGTTTGCGGGGCGCGGCTGGCTTTGATTATTTATATTAACTGGCGTATGTAATTAGTACACTTTGGGCACAAGGTTATTGTGCTGTTTTTATTGACCTGTACAGGCTCTTCATTGCTGTATGGGCTTATGTTATTTGTTCGTCCGAGTAAATAATCAATGCTTGTCTTGTAATAATCTGCAAGTATTATCAGCTTAGAAGACGGAGGTATTATTTCTCCGTGTTTCATACCTTGCATAGGTCGCTTGTTTTATATTAAGCAATCTAGCCAACACTTCTTATTTCAAATCGTTATCCACTCTTAAATCTCCGAATACGGAGACGCATTTTTACCACCCCGAAGTGGATATTAACAGCAATTTTTCAAAATATGTCGATTTATACGCAAGACGTATAATTTTCTTTTCAAAATCTATCTTTATATACGCCTAACGTATATAACATCAAGTCTACATAAAATCCTGCTACAATTAAAGGTACAACCTTTTTAAGTAGCAGGATTTGCATATGCAACTCCTAGACATCATAGGCTCAACAAGAAACGAGGTGTAGCTTATGACAAAAATAGAAACACCAATTGAAAAAGCCAAGAGAACGGCAAAGAATGTACATATAGATAAATTACATGACGGCAAGCGAGAATTTACAGTCATAAATATATCCCCCGATTACTGCGACAAGAACGCACGAGCAATAGAGAAAGGGCTATATGAAGTGTTCAAAAAACATAAAGAAGAACAAGCCAAGCAAAGCGAATAATATAGGCAAAAATGCCTTGAAAACCTTGATAAAACGGTGTATAATAGCCACTAGCGGTATGTTATTTTTATACATCGTGATAGGAGGTAACGATGTATGATGCAATATATGCAAGACAATCCGTAGACAAAGAAGATAGTATATCAATAGAAAGCCAAATTGCCATGTGTGAGCATGAAACACGAGGTAACAACTTCAAAGTCTATTCCGACAAGGGTTACAGTGGAAAGAACTTAGACAGACCAGATTTTGAGCGTTTAGTAGAGGATATTAAGCAAGGGCTAATAAGACGAGTAATCGTTTACAAGCTAGACCGTATAAGTCGCTCGATACTAGACTTTGCAGGGCTTATACAGTTCTTTGAACAGCACAAAGTAGAGTTTGTTTCTGTCACAGAAAAGTTTGATACCAGTACCCCCGTTGGACGTGCTATGCTCAATATTTGTATTGTTTTTGCACAGTTAGAAAGGGAGACAATACAACAAAGAGTAAAAGATGCTTTCGACTCTCGAAGTAGACGAGGCTTTTTCATGGGTGGGACTGCTCCGTATGGTTTTAGAAAAGCCAAAACGACCATAGACGGAAAGAAAACTTCGAAGTTTGTTATTCACAAAGAAGAAGCCGAACACGTTAAGTTGATTTTTTCACTGTATGCAGATAGTAACAACTCATTAAATGATGTGTTGCGCTATTTATTAGACAATGGGATTAGCCAGCTAAATGATAAAGCATGGAGTACGTCAAGACTTAGTGAAATACTTCGCCACCCTGTATATGTACAATCCGACTTATCGATTTATGAGTTTTACAAAAGCCATGGGGCAACTATTCATAGCGATGTATCGGAGTTTGACGGCAGAGGTTGCTACTTATACACAGGGACTGCTTCTAGCAATGGAAAACGCTCTGACGTTATTGGCAGGGAAATTGTAATAGCACCACATAAGGGCTTTATATCTTCCGAGGAATGGCTGAAATGCAGGCTACGCTCTATAAACAGTAAATACTCTACAAAAACACAAAGAGGTACAAGCTCTTGGCTATTAGGTAAACTCAAATGTGGTAACTGTGGATATGCTCTTGCGGTTAGAAAATCAGGTAAAAATAGGCTCGGCGTTTGTAGCAACTACTCAACCATGATGCTTTGCAAGGGTACTGGTGGCAGGGTAGACATTAACGCATTAGAAAACTATGTCTTAGACGCAATGAGGGATAAGTTGGCAAAGTTCAAAACACTATCGGGCAATACAAAAAACGAAACTCCCCCAAAAGTGAGGGAGAACGACATCAAAATTGCCAAGCTAGACACCGAAATAGCCGACTTGTTGACCAAAGTCACGGGCGCAAATACTATCTTAATGGACTACATAAACGAAAAGGTTGAGGAACTCGACCACAGCCGAAAAGAACTCCAACAGGAGAACATATCTATACGCCAAACGGTAAAAGCGGACAAGTTAGCCACAATCTACGACCATGTAGAAGACTGGGAAAACACCTCTTTTGAAAACAAAAAATCGGCGTTAGATATGTTGGCAAAAGCCATTCACATATCCAACGCCGAAATTGCCATCAGCTGGAACTTTTAAGACGTACTGTTCTTTATGCCAATCTGTACGCTTCGGTTTCCCGCGCCCTTTTTAGCACTACTGCTCGTTGTCATCGCCTTGATAGTCTTGATGATTATACACTCTGCTACTCACATTGCCTTCTTCAAGCCGTTGTTCCCAGTCGGGAGTATTATGTTGCCAGTTTTCCCAATGCTCCTCAAAAGCTTCTTCCCCAAACTCGCTGATAATCGCTTCAGCAGATAAACCACTATTATCGTGCACAATTTCGAATGGGTCATTCAACTCAAGTAATGATTGCGTTGCATTGACTATACCAACAAAATCGCTATATCCATCTAGTTCAATTCTTAGGTCGAGTACAGCAAACAAATAGGTTTCACCCATCTCTAACGGATAGAGTCCCACCTCAATGGGAATGCGGTAAACGCCATCCCAATAGTGTGCGCCTGCTTCTTGTATAAGGGCCAATTGCTCCTCTTCTCGATAACCTTTGATGCCTCCGTCAACAGTGACACGCATAACGTCTCTCTCCGCACCTTTGTAGGCGGTAAGAACAGTGACATAGTAGGTTCTGCCCAGCGACAAACGCTCGGGATTGCACTCAGGTGTAGGTGCTCTACCTGTTTCAGTGCTTATTACATTAAAAGACATATCGGTTACCGTGCCAACGAAAACATGATCGACGCGTGTAACTAGATCTTCTACCGTGCTGAAATAGTAATCTTCTCCGTGTATATATGTGAATTCTACTTCGGGAGGGTCTTGCGGAGATGAACAAGCCATTAACGCCAGCATGAGTGTGAGACATAATAGTATGGATATTTTTTTCATAATTTTATTCATTTCTAGCCTCGAATTGATGAGGTAATGACGCATCAGCACTTCCTGTTCTTGTCGCAATACTGCCACCCATATCGCGCCCGCCATCTCTTCTGTTCCAAGCTAAAATACCATCCCGAACAGCCGTCTCCCAGCCTCCCAAATTGGGGCGCAAGAATACAGAAAATGTTGGTGAGATCGCTCTCCACGGATATGGGCGATTGGATTGATGATGTAGAAAGCTCGCCACATTTCGAACATACCATCTCTGACGCGGTGTATTTGGCCCACGCATAACGAGACTTGCAGCAGCACCGGTTGTAGATGCCCCGGTAAGCGCGGCTGTCCAGCCATTTAAGCCTGCTTGTCTGCTGATAATACGATAGGCATTGCCATCTCGTTGAAACCGCCATAATGTCCGATCAACTTGAGCTGCACTCGGAGCAGATATCATACTAAGCGTAGCGTTGCCGGAGGTAAATGCTGCAGTTGCTAAAAACAAATTGCCTTGTCTAAGTTGATAAAAACGATGCCCACTAGCAGCTAAGGGTTTTGTCGAAATAGCTTTTGACGCATGGTTGTTAAATCGTTACGTATACGATATCATAGTTGGAAATGTTTGTCAATCGGTTGAATAAGATAAAACAAGATGAAATTTTAGAAAATTTTTGTGTACGGTTGACTGTTCTTGATAAACAGTTGTAAGTTGAAATGCATAGACTTGCACAATCTCACCGTCTGCATTATAATGGTCTCATCAACCGAAAGGACATGCTCATGCACCAAGACTTCCTCCCCATCTCACGTGATGATATGCTTGCTCGTGATTGGCATTACTATGATTTTCTGCTCGTGACGGGTGACGCATATGTTGATCACCCATCATTTGGCGCGGCTGTCATCGGGCGCGTGTTGGAACGTGAGGGCTATCGTATCGCCATTCTGCCACAGCCACAAGGGGCAGAAGATTTGCGTGCTATTGGCAAACCACGCTATGGCGTTCTCGTCACGGCGGGCAATCTTGACTCAATGGTAGCGCATTACACTGCAGCTAAGAAGCGACGCAGCGAGGATTACTATTCGCCGGACAAACGAGCGGGACTGCGCCCTGACCGAGCTTGCATTGTGTACTCGCAGTGGGCGCGGGAGGCATTTTCTAATGTGCCGATTGTTTTGGGCGGCTTGGAGGCCAGTTTACGGCGGTTTGCACATTACGATTATTGGCAGAATCGCGTACGGCGCAGTATTTTGTTTGACGCTAAGGCTGATTTGCTGGTGTATGGCATGGGTGAACGGTCGATCTGCGAAGTTGCGGCAAGACTAAAAAGCGGCACAGCCATGGATGGCATTGCAGGCACGGCATACATTACGAAGTCTGTGCCCGACAGCGCAATCACATGCGCAAGTTACGAAGATGTTTGTGTCGATAAATTTGCGTATGCGCAGGCTGTTAAGGTGCAAGTTGATGAATGTGACCCGGTGCGCGGACGTGTTGTTGCGCAAGCGCATGGCGACCGCTTCTTAATTGTTAACCCCTTTGCCCTGCCGTTGACAGGACGAGATTTGGACGCGACGTACGAGCTGCCATATACACGACTAGTTCATCCAAGCTACGCGGCGACTGGTATGCCTGTAGCGGCATTAGAAGAGGTACAATTCTCGGTGACACATAACCGCGGATGTTTTGGCGATTGTAATTTTTGCGCGCTGAGTTTTCACCAGGGCAAAATGGTAGGCAGCCGCACGCATGAGTCGATAACGCGCGAAGTGGAGATGTTTACACAGCATCCACAATGGAAAGGCTATGTGCATGACGTCGGCGGCCCGACGGCGAATTTTCGGCGACCGTCTTGTCAGCAGCAATTGAATGTTGGCTTATGCCGTTCTAAGAAGTGCCTCGTGCCCGAACCTTGCAAGCACCTGGACGCCGACCACAGCGATTATTTACAGCTGCTGCGAAAGCTGCGTGGCATTGACGGCGTAAAGAAAGTTTTTATCCGCAGCGGTATTCGGTTTGACTACTTAATGCAAGATAAAAGCGGCGAATGTTTTGCCGAACTACTCAAATATCACATTTCAGGACAACTCAAAGTAGCACCCGAGCACTGCGTCGACAGCGTGCTGGCCGCGATGGGCAAACCGCGGCATGAGGTGTACGAGAAATTCGCCGAAAAATACAAGCGGCTCAACCAAAAATACGGCAAGGAGCAGTACCTTGTGCCGTATTTAATGAGCGGGCATCCAGGCACGACGCTGCAAGACGCCGTGGCGTTGGCATTGTATCTACACAAGGCGGGCAAGCACCCCGAGCAGGTGCAAGATTTTTACCCCACACCGGGCACAATATCAACGTGTATGTATTACACGGGACTTAACCCATTGACCATGCAGCAAGTACACGTACCGGATGGACGTGAGCGCAGCTTACAGCGCGCATTGCTGCAATGGCGGCGGCCGGAAAAGCGAAAACTGGTGATTGCGGCACTGCGGGAAGTCGGACGCGAAGATTTGATTGGCTTTAGCAAGGGGTGTTTGGTGCGGCCATTAAGTCGGAAGTAAGGAGCAAGGGCTTGCTCTTATGTATGTTAGTGTAGTAAAACCCGCAGAAGGGGTTTTTATTAGCAGAGAGGGATACTTGCACCCTGCATATAAAAAAGGGTAGATATCCGCCCCTTATGCTCTAAATAGCCATCATTAAATATTCCCAATCGCCTGATTCCACCACTTTTTGAAATCCGAACGTTTGCGACACCTTTGACGATTGACTGCCCTTTCCTTGCGGCGATGCAGCGCGAAAATCCATATAGTTTCACTACGGCGAAATACAAAGGCAAAGATGTAAAGTTGTGCCATGTGTACAAGGCGATTGAAACACGCAGCGGGTATCATAGGGAATTTAGGTTTGATATAGACGATAACATATTGAGTGATATATTAGATTTATATGCTTATTTTGAGGGTAATCTTGCGGTGGTGTGATGGTTGCGGCGAACAAGCAATTTTATATTATCAACATCAAAACCTTGCAGAAACTTTTTTATTTTGCAAGGTTTTTTGTTTTGATTTGTGCTATGATAGTTTTGTAAAAACAATGTGCATTGTGATGCATGATGCTCCTGTGCGAAAAGCGTGGTTTCCGCTACGGAGCACCAACATTTGGAGGTAAAAGAAATGGAAATGATAGCAGGACTAAATAAAGCTATTGACTACATTGAAGAACACTTGCGGGGCGAGGTTGACTACAACGAAGTTTGTAAAATCTGCGCCTGTTCGTTGCCAAAGTTTCAGCAAATGTTTTCGATGACTTGCGGCATTCCCGTTTCGGAATACGTCCGAAATAGGCGCATGACAATCGCGGCACATGAGATAGTCAATAGCGACATTAAAATTTTAGACTTGGCTCTCATGCTTGGATACGATTCGCCCGAAGCCTTTACAAGGGCGTATCAATCGTTTCATGGTGTGCCGCCGTCCACAACCCGAAAAGAAAAAACGTATGAAGAATATCATCGCGCTTCTGTGCAAATTCAAGTATACGGAGGAAAATTCAAAATGGGAACTAAATCAATCATGAAAATCGAAACAGAGCGAATTATTATCAGAAAAATACAAGCTGACGATTGGAAAGACTTACAAGAAATCGCCATATCAAAGGAAAGTTCTCCGTTTGCAGCTTGCGACCACGCATGGCCGACTGATGATGACGGAATCAAAGGAATGTGCAACTATTTCGCCGGAGAAAATCAATTTTGGGTTGTCGAAGCAAAAGACTTGAAAAAAGTTGTGTGCTTCATTAACTTCAATGGCATAGACGAAAATCAAAAATTGGATATTGGTCATGTGATGAATTCTACTTATAGCGAGCAGGGCTATGAATACGAAGCCTTAAAAGCCCTATATAATTACGCTTTCCTCGAACTCGGCGCGTTGAGTATCATAGCATATTGGGCGTTAGATGATGAGGAAAAACTTGCGCCGCTGTACAAGCTCGGAATGAAAGTTACAGACAAGTGGATGGAAAATAAATTTAGCCCCGACGCTGACGGCACGACATCGCAATTTGAGGGCGGCACATTTACAGTAACAAGGGACGAATGGATAACAAATCCGGCAGAATGAGCAATTTTTGCAATGATTGCTGTAAATGTGGTATAATATATAGGAGCGTTACAAATGAGGTGATACTATGCCGGAAACATTAGCACAAGAGCAAAGACGAACCAAACCCAAATTAGAAAATGTAATCGCATCGAGGGAGTGCATGGGTGACAAATCAAAACAAGTCGCGTATGCGTTCTTGGATTATTGCAATGCGCGGAATATCACATACAAATGGAGCTCAACGAACCGATGGAATCTGAATATAAAGGGCAAAAGCATTGGATATATTGGTATTGGCGCAAGAAAACGTGACGACAATTCGTGGAATATTCTGATGAATGAGAAAGAGCTTGTCCAATATCAAGACTTCATCGAACGAGAGGGTTTGCTGGAAACCATACATAATAATATAGGTTATTGTATAAAATGTCACGGAAATTGTACGCCAAAATCTGCAACGATACTCGGAAAAACATTTAACAATGTGTGCAGTGGCTTATGTTTCAAAAATCCCGATGCTGACACGTTAGAGAGTATTCAAAAAATATTGGATTTTAGATTGCAATTAACACACGGCACGGCAAGCCGTCCTATCCTCGACCCTGCAACCGATGGGTTGACACGCATTAATAATAAACTGCGTGTAAGTGGCGTATCAGACTTGCACGGCAACGCCAACGATAATATCAGCAATTTATTCAATGGGAAATGCGGCGATTATTTCTATGCCGGCCCATATGATTATCAATCAAATAGCGGCAGTCATGACATTTTGTTTGAAATGGACAAGCCTGTTGAATTAAAAATGTACGGATTGTTTACGGGCTTGCGGCTTGATGTGCCGAATGGTTGGGCTTTATATGGAGCGGAAAGCAAGGGCGGAGAGTGGATTTTACTTGACGCACAGAATGAGTTCCCAAAGCCTGTTACGCTTTATACTGAAAAAGCATTTAGCATTGACAAACCAAAAATCTATCAGTATTATAAGATTACACTTGACGGTTCATATTTTGTGTTGTCGCAGGTGCATTTGTATACGAAGTAGGTAAATTTATATTTTGAGCAACGCAGTGCAGTCTGAACTCCATACAACGCCGCTATCGGACACCCACGGAACTTGCACCACACAAGAAAAATCCGCAGATGCAGCGTAATGCTACATCTGCGGCGAAAACAACAAATGCTGTTTTATGGGTGGCTGCCATTACGCCGTCCCTTTTGATATTGCAGATTTACAGGTTAAAGAAAGCATCGCCGCCCGGATATTGGGCACTGTCGCCCAGTTCTTCCTCAATGCGGATGAGCTGATTGTACTTGGCAACACGGTCAGTGCGCGATGGTGCGCCCGTCTTGATTTGTCCTGCGTTAACAGCCACGGCAATGTCGGCAATCGTCACGTCTTCAGTTTCACCGCTGCGGTGGCTGATAACCGACGTGTACCCTGCACGTGCTGCCATTTGGATAGCATCCAGTGTCTCGGTCAAGCTGCCGATTTGATTGACTTTAATCAAAATCGAGTTGCCCACACCGAGTTCAATACCTTTGCTCAAACGCTCGACATTGGTGACAAACAAGTCATCGCCGACAAGTTGTACGCGATCACCCAATGCATCTGTCAACAGTTTCCAACCTTCCCAGTCCTCTTCACCCATACAGTCTTCCATGCTGACGATGGGATAGTTGTCGGCAAATTTTTTCCACATGCGCACAAGCTGTTGGCGCGTCATGGTCTTTTTAGCTTTAGGCAGGTAGTAAGTGCCGTCCTCTTGATACCAATCGCTAACGGCGGCATCAACGGCCAATTTAAAGTCCTCACCCGGCTTGAAACCAGCGGCTTCAATGGCCTCAATGATAACTTTAAACGCCTCTTCGTCTTTTTTTAGGTTGGGCGCAAAGCCGCCCTCATCACCGACGTTGGTGGCGTAGCCTTTATCGTGCAGGATTTTTTTGAGTGTGTGGAACACCTCGGTGCACCAACGCAGACCTTCCGACCATGAGCTTGCGCCCACCGGCATGACCATAAACTCTTGAATGTCAACAGTATTTGATGCGTGCGCGCCACCGTTAATGATGTTCATCATGGGTACGGGCAAGGTTTTGGCATTCGCACCGCCGATATATTGATACAACGGTACGCCGGTTGCTGTCGCCGCCGCTTTGGCACACGCCAGCGATACGCCCAAGATAGCGTTAGCACCAAGGCGTTCTTTGTTCGCTGTGCCATCCAAAGCAATCAACGTGCGGTCGATTTCGACTTGGTCGAGCACGTTAAAACCCATCAAAGCGTCGGCGATTTCGTCGTTGACGCTTCCAACGGCTTTGAGTACACCTTTGCCGCCGTAACGACTCTTATCGCCGTCGCGCAGCTCACAGGCCTCGTAAATGCCGGTTGATGCACCCGATGGTACAGCCGCACGACCAACGTGCATCCCATTTTCATCCTCGACGTAAACCTCGACTTCTACAGTAGGGTTTCCGCGGGAGTCGATAATTTCGCGCCCGACGATGTCTACGATTTCAAGATATTTTTTCATACTTTTCTCCTTCATTTGTGATGAGTTTATCATATCAAATTTGGGTTATTGTGTCAACAGGAAAAACAGACAGCCATGGATTGTCCCTACACGATCAAGTTTTCACCCGTCATGTCTGCCGGTTTCTCAATCCCCAACAACGCCAACATCGTCGGCGCAATATCACCGAGTTTGCCGCCCGCACGTAATTTTGTATTCGCATATCTACATTCTGCAGTCGTTACAAGTATCAACGGCACCGGGCTGGTCGTGTGCGCCGTAAACGGGGTGACGCCATCATCATCCAACATTTTATCGGCATTGCCGTGGTCGGCTGTCACTAATGAAATGCCGCCCATCGAACGCACGGCGTCCACCACGCGACCGACGCATTCGTCTGTCACCTCAACGGCCTTGACCGTCGCGTCAAAATTACCACTATGCCCCACCATGTCCGGGTTTGCAAAATTGAGGACCACCACATCATAATTGCCCTGCAAAATCAACTCAACAGCCTTGTCGCACACCTCATACGCACTCATTTCAGGCTTTAAGTCAAATGTGGCAACGTCGGGCGTATCAATCAACACACGATCTTCGCCGGGGTATGTTTTCTCCTCGCCGCCGTTAAAAAAGAAGGTCACATGGGCATACTTTGTCGTTTCGGCAATGCGCAACTGCGTCAAGCCATGATTGCTGATGACTTCACCCAGCAGGTCTTTCAGCACTTTTGGCTCGTACGCAACCGTCACGTTAGGCATATCCTGCTCGTATTCCGTCATGCACACAAATGTTAACCCCAAATCATCCTGCTGTCGTTTGAACCCGTCAAATTTCGGGTTGCACAGCGCATGGGTAATTTCACGCGCACGATCAGGGCGGAAATTGAAGAAAATCACCGAATCGCCGGCTGCAATCACACCATCTTGGTCAATGACCGTCGGCACAAAAAATTCATCGGTAATATCTTTATCATACGAATTTTGCACGGCTTGTACAGGCTGACTGTTCATCAGCACACCGTTTCCGTATACCATGGCAGCATAGGCCAATTCGAGGCGTTCCCACTGCTTGTCTCTGTCCATAGCGTAATAGCGACCTGACAGCGTGGCAATTTTACCAACGCCGATTTCGGCACATTTTGTCGTGCATTCTTCTACATACGCCTTACCCGAACGCGGCGGCACATCCCGCCCGTCGAGGAAACCGTGGATATACACACGCTCTAAACCCTGTCGCTTGCAAAGTTCCAACAATGCCCACAAGTGCGTGTTGTGGCTGTGAACACCGCCATCCGACAACAGCCCCATCAGATGGAGCGACTTTCCTTTTGTTTTGGCGTCAGCGACGGCCTGCAAAAAAGCGGGATTGTCAAAAAAATCACCATCGTCAATGCTTTTGGAAATGCGCGGCAAGTCTTGAAAGACAACACGTCCCGCGCCAATGTTGGTATGCCCCACCTCGCTGTTGCCCATCTGTCCGGCGGGCAAGCCGACATCATAGCCCGATGCCGCCAACTCCGTATGCGGATAAGATGCGAATAAGTCATCCAAGCGCGGTGTATAGGCGGCAGCGACGGCGTTATTTTGCGCCGCGGGCGGCAAGATGCCGTAGCCGTCCATGATGATTAGGGTAAGGGGTTGTTTTAACATAGGTTTCCTCACTTCTAAAATTTTCGTTAATTACTCACAAATGCGTAGGGGCGGGTTCCATGCCCGCCCCTACGCAATACATACAATTACGTCGGTTGATTTGCAGCATTAACAATTGCCGCGAAGTCTTCGGCTTTGAGGGACGCGCCGCCGATAAGCCCACCGTCAATATCAGGTTGTGCCAGCAACTCGTAAGCGTTTTTAGCGTTCATTGAGCCACCGTATAGAATTGACACCGAACGCGATACACGTGCGCCAAACTCTTTACGAATAACAACACGGATATGTGTGTTGACTTCACCGGCCTGCTCGACCGTAGCCGTTTTGCCTGTTCCAATCGCCCAAATCGGCTCATATGCCACGGCGACGCGGCGTAATTTCTCAGCCGGCACGCCCGCCAATGCCGCACGCAGCTGCAGAGTAATGACATCAAGTGTTAAACCCATCTCGCGTTCTTCAAGGCTCTCTCCCACGCACACAATGGGGCGCAAACCAACTTCTAGCGCTCGCTTAACTTTTTGATTGACACTACTGTCGGTTTCGTTAAAATACTGCCGGCGCTCACTGTGTCCGATAATCACATACTTAGCACCTGCGTCTTTGAGCATGGCGGCACTAACTTCGCCGGTATACGCGCCCGACTCCTGCTCATGCATATTCTGCGCGCCCACAGCCATACGGCTGTCGCGCAAATAACGTTGCACCGGCACCAATATCACTGATGGTACGCATAATGTGATGTCACACCATTTTGCCTTACCTACCAATGGTTTTAGTTCCTCAATCATGGCTTTTGCCTCGGTGGCGGTTTTGTTCATTTTCCAGTTGCCGGCGATAATAGTTTTTCGATATCTTCTGTTCATTTGGATATTTCCTCCTATGTTGCATTTATGAAATGATATAGTGCGTCTGCTCAAAAGCGCTAAGCCATCACGCCTCTTATACAGCGACTCTTCGGTCAGCCAAGTCACACCACGCTGAAAATGAAGTGCGCCTTAGACAACCGGCCGCCTGCTCGGCAGTTCTATTTATCTAGCAGACAAGCAATGCCGGGCAGCACCAGGCCTTCCATGAATTCTAGCGACGCACCGCCACCGGTGGAAATGTGCGTCATTTGTTCAGCATAACCGAGCTGCTCAACGGCTGCCGCGCTGTCGCCGCCGCCGATGATGGAAACGCAATCGCTTTCGGCTAACGCTTTGGCAATGGCGCGCGTGCCGGCGGCAAATTTGTCGAACTCAAATACACCCATCGGGCCGTTCCAAATGACTGTACCCGCATCTTTGACGGCGACTGAGAATGCCGCAATGGTCTTTGGTCCGATATCCATGCCCTCACGGCCATCGGGAATGCAACCGCAATCGAAGGTTTCAGCCTCGGCTGTCGCCGAAAATTCCGTTGTCGTCACATTGTCCAGCGGCAGAAGCAATTTTACGCCTTTTGCCTCGGCCTTTGCCATCATTTCACGTGCATAGTCGATTTTATCATCTTCGCACAGGCTGTTTCCGATATTGCCGCCTCTGGCTTTGATAAAGGTATACGCCATGCCGCCGCCAAGGATAATGGTATCGCATTTGTCGAGCAGGTTATTGATGACGCCAATTTTGTCCGACACTTTTGCGCCGCCAAGAATGGCCACCAATGGACGCTTTGGAGCTTCCAACGCGCCGCCGATGATGCCGAGTTCCTTGCCAATTAAGTAGCCGCTAACGGCGGGCAAATAGTCGGCCACACCCGCTGTTGAAGCGTGCGCGCGGTGGGCGGTGCCAAATGCGTCATTAACATAAATGTCCGCCATAGATGCCAACTCTTTGGCAAATGCCGGATCATTTTTCTCCTCTTCTGCATGGAAACGCACGTTTTCAAGCAGCATAACTTGTCCGGGCTGCAATGCCGCAGCTTTTGCCTTGGCGTCAGCACCGACAACATCTGTTGCCATTACGACGTCTTTCCCAAGCAGCTCACTCAACCGTTTTGCCACGGGCGTCAGCGAAAATTTGTCATTAAATTGTCCTTTGGGACGACCTAAGTGCGAGCAAAGTATCACTGCCGCGCCTTTGTCCAGCAATGCCTTAATGGTCGGCAGCGCCTGCACAATACGGTTGTCGTTGGTGATTTTGCCCGTGCTGTCCTGCGGCACATTAAAATCGCACCGGGCGAGAATCTTCTTGCCATTTACGCTAATGTCATCAATCGATTTCTTATGATAGGTCATACTATTCCTCCTCTTTGTTCCTTTTTGCAAGGGGTATTATATACGACAATTGCGAACTTTGCAAGGGGTTTTTCGTAATTTTCTACGATTTTTTTGCGTTTCAGCGCAAAAAAATGAACACACCACATGACGCTGTGTTCACATTTTTGTTACAACTTCTTGGCGATGGCGTAAAAGTCCTCGGCCGACTGCATAGCATTTATCTTGCGCTTAACTTCCTGCATATACGGGCGGCCGTGCAAATACCAAGCAAAATGTTTGCGCATTTCGAGAATGGCGACTTTGTCGCCTCGATGCTGGCGTGCCATTTCAAATTGCTGAGATACAGTGTTTGCAATTTCTTGTATGCTCGGCAGCGAAGGCGCGACTTCACCCGCCAACGCCGCTTTGATTTCGGCAAAAAGCCACGGATTGCCAAATGCGGCGCGACCAATCATCAATCCGTCACAGCGGCTGATGGCCAAAGCGCGCTTGGCCGTTGTTCCGTCACGGATATCACCATTGCACCAAACAGGGACGCTGACAGCCTCTTTGACCAAGCGAATGGTATCGTGGTCTGCGATGCCACTATATTGCATGCTGCGTGTGCGCCCGTGCACAGCAAGGGCTGACGCACCCGCCTGCTCCAACATTTTTGCAAACTCTACGCAATTGATGCTGCCCTTGTCCCAACCAAGGCGAATTTTGACTGTCACGGGTTGCTTGACGGCTCGGACGACGTGTTCGACAATATCTCGCGCCAATTCGGGTGCTTTCATCAACGCACTGCCGTCGCCGTTGTTGACGATTTTTGGCGTGGGACAACCCATGTTAATATCGATAATGTTGGCAGCCGATAACGCCAATGCCTTGTCGGCCGCTTCAGCCATACAGGACGGATCGCTGCCAAAGATTTGCACGGCGCAGGGGTGCTCGCCGTCGTTGATGCCCAATAAATTGACGGTTTTTTTGTCCTGATAGACCAACGCCTTGGCACTCACCATCTCGGTGATGGTATAGTCGCAGCCATGTTGCTTACATAATGCGCGGAATGCCTTGTCGCTGACGCCTGCCATAGGAGCAAGCGCAAGCGGCGGCAACAAGCCGCTATCGGCAATTCCGAGAAACTTTGCCAACTTATTTACGCTTTGCCCGCTATTTTTCATGCATGTCTACTCCTTCTATAGCGTTCCAGCCATTTGCGTACCAGTAGCGACACCAGTAAGCCGATGCCGAACCCCAACGCTATGCCTGCCAGCACATCGGTAACGTAATGCATTTTTAAGTAGACACGTGATACAGCGACCAACCACGCAAAGACAATCAACCCGTAGCGCAAATTACTTTTACTCAGCCGAAAAAATGTCACTGCCGCCGCTACCGCACCGGTGGTGTGCCCTGACGGAAAGCTCGACGTGTCGCGCGTTGCAACAAGTAAATTGAGATTCTCTATCACATTGTAAGGACGCGGACGCTCAATAAGCGGCTTGATGACATCTTGGACAAGCACAAAGGCAATGATTAAGCTACACACCATCGCAATGGCGGGGATTTTGTTGCGCGTGAAGACAAACACAATCGCAGCAAAGACAAGCCAAATGGCGACCTCGTAAGCGATTCTGCTCACAAGCTGAAACAAGCTGTCTATGACAGGCGGAAAAGAAATGGAGTCCACCCATCGGATGATTGATTTATCGAAACTGTCAATGGCAGTCAGCATGAAAATTCTCCTTTTTTCTCAAGATACATAGGGGCGCTTTCTCCACAATTAAATGCGTTCATCAAGCAGCGGCACGTATTGTCTGCGGAATTTCTCGAATGTGCCGCTCTCAATTTCAGCCCGCATACGCGCCATCAAGTGATTGTAAAAATACAGATTGTGTGCCGCACAAAGCCGCATGCCCAACATTTCACCGCTCACAAGCAAGTGCCGCAAATAGGCGCGGCTGTGGGTTTGGCAGACAAAGCATTGGCAATTGCCTTCAATGGGACTTGCATCCAATTTATATTTTTCATTGCGCAGGTTCATGCGCCCTTGCCATGTTTGCACATGACCGTGACGTCCATTGCGGGCGGGCATGACACAGTCGAACATATCAATACCGCGGGCAACGGCCTCAATGAGATTGCACGGCGTGCCGACACCCATGAGATAACGTGGTTTGTTAACCGGCATATACGGCATAACGGTTTCGATGATATGATACATCACCTCAGCTGGCTCACCGACGGCCAAGCCGCCGATGGCATAGCCGGGCAAGTTGAATTCGGCGATGGTTTTCATGTGATCAATGCGCAGGTCGTCATATGTGCCGCCTTGATTTATTCCAAACAGCATGGTATTCTGTGAGACGTCTTGGTGTGTGTCCCCTGCGTGTTCACTCCATCTTGTTTTGCAACGTTCTAGCCAACGCGTTGTGCGTCGGCAAGATTGCGCTACGTATTCACGTGTGGCAGGGTTTCCTACACATTCATCGAAGGCCATGATGATATCGGCACCCAAGTCCATTTGAATGTCGATGCTCTCTTCGGGGCCCATAAAAATCTTACGTCCGTCGATGTGTGAGTTGAACGTCACGCCCCCTTCGGTGATTTTGCGCAGCCCTGCCAACGAGAAGACTTGAAAGCCGCCGCTGTCGGTCAAGATAGGCTTTTGCCAATTCATGAAGCCGTGCAATCCGCCTAAATCTTTGATGATTTTTTCGCTCGGGCGCAGATGTAGATGATAGGCGTTACACAACGCCACTTGGCAACCGACTTGCTCTAAATCGTACGCCGAAAGGCCGCCTTTGATGGCGGCCTGTGTTGCCACATTCATAAAGAACGGCGTTTGTATTGCACCGTGCGCGGTGATAAATGCACCGCGGCGGGCGTTTTTGTCTTGTGAAAGGAGTGTAAAGTTGTTCATTACCGTTTCCTTAGTATATATGCCTTGCTGACGACAGCGATTTCAAGTCCAAATGATGCCGCTGCGTCACCCAAATCCCAATCGTTATCAACACTGCGTGAACGCCACGTTTCCTCTTCGACAACAAACCCCGCCTGCTTAAAGCGCTGTACCCACGTCAATTTGTCGTTGCCGAACCAATTTTCTTTGCCCCATAGGTCAAATGTTTTTTGCACGATGTCGTTATCTTCAAATTCGCCTTCAATCGCAAAAATATAGCCGCCCGGTTTGAGGACGCGGTAGGCTTCGCCGATGCCGTCCATTTGGTCTACGCCGGCATAACGCAACGAGCCGAATCCGATACTGCTTGTGATTGTATCAACCGAATTGTCGCGGATAGGCATATCGGCGGCGTTGAAACAAGCTAACTCGATGTTGACCTCCGGGGCATTGGTTCGCAAGAATTCATGCCACTTTTCGATTAGAATGGGGCAAGCATCAGTGGCTAAAGCTTGTATATTGGGATTAATGGCAATAATATCGGGCAACAGCCCAAGATTTGGGCCGCAAGCAATATCCATCAGCGGCAAATTTAAGGCAGCGGCCTTGCGGCATAAGTTCATGTAGACATCGTTGCGAAACTCGTTTGCTTGCCCTTTATCACGCCAACGGCGGGCAAAATGACCGCCGGTCGTCCATTTTTCGATATCAGAGTCGCGGAATTGATCGCCCTCGCGCTCGCTGCCATAGTGCGGGACACCATCCTTGATAAACAAGGGAGCTTTGTCGCGAATTTTGTCGAATAGAGCCACGCTGCCACCTCCATTATATCATCAACATGGCGTCGCCAAATGAAAAGAATCGATACTTTTCGTCTACGGCTTGCTTGTATGCATTTAGGATATACTCACGGCTAGAAAACGCCGAAACAAGCATAAGCAGCGTGCTTTCCGGCAGATGGAAATTAGTAATCAGACCATCGAGTACTTTGAATTGATAGCCGGGATGAATAAAGAGTTGTGTATCCATTTCGCCGGCTTTTAATTCACCCTCAGCGGCGAAAGATTCAAGTAAGCGGCAGACCGTTGTGCCGACGGCAATGATGCGGCCACCCTTTTGGCGACAAGTTTGGATGGCCGTGACCGTTTCCTGTGGTAAAATGGCGTGTTCACTGTGCATGATATGGTCGCTGACATCATCAGCCTTAACGGGACGGAATGTTCCGAGACCGACATGCAACGTTACATCGGCAATCGTCACGCCGTTGTCAGCAATTTCTTGGAGCAATCGTTCGGTAAAATGTAAACCCGCGGTCGGCGCAGCGGCTGAGCCGCTTTCTTTAGCATAGACCGTCTGATAGCGGTCGTTGTCTTCCAATCGCTCTTTAATATACGGCGGCAGGGGCATTTGTCCTAACGCATCCAGCGTCTCGTAAAATGGCGTGGCGCACTCAAAGCGCGCAAGGCGCGTGCCATCCACGCCGAAGCCTTCGATTTCAGCTGTCAGTTGCCCGTTGCCAAAAACCACGCGCTTGCCGGGCTGTAATTTCTTGCCGGGTCGCGCAAGACATTCCCAACGCAATACGCCGTCAAGGGACTTGTCATTGAGCAGCAATAACTCACATGCGCCGCCGCCCTCCATTTGTCCGAGCAGTCGCGCAGGCAAGACTTTGGAAGTGTTGCGCACCAAGCAATCGTTGGGGCGCAGCAATTTCGGCAGATTAGCGAACATATTGTGTTCGACTGCGCCCGTGCGACGATCGAGGACAAGTAAACGTGAACCGTCACGGTTGGCCAACGGCGTCTGCGCAATGAGTTCTTCAGGTAAATCGTATTTATAATCGGATGTTTTAGTAGACACTCAGCTCACCGTCCTTATCTCCACGCCGGGATAGAAGAATTGTAAAATGGCGCGGTGGCTGTTGCCTGCAAGCGCCATACCCTGCGCGCCGTATTGACTCATACCGATATTGTTGCCCCAACCGGAGCCATGCAGAATATATTCACCCGTATTGTCGCCTGCACCGATAGCCTGTAACCCACCACTCGTCAAAACGTACAAATCGGCATCGGCGGCAATAACATGCGGCGTTCCGTCGATGCCGATAACATACATACCGGCGGGCGATGACGGTGCGCTCTGCCCGGTTTCACTCTGCGTCGTAATATCAGCCAACTGTCCGCCGACAGGGTCAATCCAAAAGCGCTGACTGCGCGGTGGTGCACCTAAAACAGTCCGCGCACGTTCGCGCCTAAAACGGAAGTGCTGCCCATTTTCATTGACAAACGTCAACGTCAGCACATTGTCCGACGGCGTACGTTCCTCAATGAAAGCGTTGACAATGTTGCCAGCAACCGTATTGCCGTCTGTGTCACGCAAGCCGCGTAAGCGTTCGGTAAACTGCTCGTTGGTAAACGTCCGTGTCCAGTTGAGATTATTTCTCGCAAATTCATACGGCGCAGCGGCTGTCGACTCATATGTATAAAAGTTTCGCGCCGCCGGCATGAGGTACGGGTGCGTCAAGTGGTTTCCGGGAACCCAGACATTACTGACATTTTCATTCATGCCGCCGCTCATGGCATGATAGGTTGTCATGGCAACACGATTGTTGTTGGCATTGAACATGTATACACCAATGGTTTCGTCAACAGCTCTGTCAGTATTTGCCGTGGCGCGGCCGCGGCCGCGGTAAACTTGACAACAAGTTGTAGCGCATTTGTCAAAGCCATGTTCTCTGCCAGGCCCTCTGTGCGGCGAGAACAGCTCCGTACGAAAGGGACGCGCAAATGCAAAACTTCGTGCCGCAATGGCTTGTGCTCTCAGCGCGTCAATATGCCAGTGGTTCATCATCTCCCACTGCACAACGCCGCGCAAATACTCTTGCATCGGCAAAACATTTACCACGCGCATATTACCGCCGCTGATGCGCAGAAACTCAAAACCGCCGTTGAAGCGCCGATAAGCGCCGTCATCACGGAATGAACTATGCACAAATCGAGTTTCGGCTGTTCCCGTGCTGATAGGACGGATACCCAAGCCGTGTATGGCATGATCGTATTGTGCAAGCACCGCTCCTGTGTTAGCGTTAGTAATGGTGATGCCCGTTGCCGAACCACTGCGGGGCGCGATGATAATAGCGGTAGCAGTAACAGACTGCTGGCGCGTAAAGATACGCCCATTGCTGTATGTACCAATTTCAAAGCCGCTGCCCACAACGTTCTCCAAGCGCACTTGAGATAATAAGCCTGAGCCATGCGCCAAGCCGATACGCATAATGGGATTAGATGTAACCGTCGTCGCTTGCGTTGTTGAAGGCGCAAGCAACGGAATTATGGCGACAACCAGCAATAAGGGAATTAGTTTTTTGAGTCGTTTCATTATTTTTATATCCTCCCAGGCTTGACATTATGCGCTGATGTCTTTATAATGGGTCGGTGACAGATGAAGTTTCATTAAAGTAGACATAATGCAGTATACAACAAATCTTTCGCAATTTCAAGCACCTTTTGTAAAATCAAGGCATTTTGGTGTCGATACGGGGATATGCTACTAGATATTGTGGTGTAAGCAGTGAGTCGTTTCCGTGCAACGTATGCCCTTACACTTCCTGTACTATTTATTTTACATTTATAAACACATGGAGGACAAATCACATGAATATATATGATGTTGGCGGCACGCGCTATCGCGTTGGTATCTTGGGCGCAACTGGCATGGTCGGGCAGCGGCTGTTGCTGCTGCTTGCCGAACATCCATGGTTCAACGTTACTACACTTGCCGCGAGCAGCCGTAGCGCGGGGCAAACTTATCAAGCCGCTACCGACGGTCGTTGGGTGATGCCAACAGCCATTCCGGCACGATTTTGCGATATGCCCGTCCGTGACGCAAGCGCCGACTTCGACTTTATTGTCGGAGAAGTTGACTTTGTCTTCTGCGCAGTGGATATGGATAAAGAATCGACACGGCTTCTCGAAGAAAAATACGCAGCGGCAGGCATTGGCGTCATCAGCAATAACAGCGCGACACGCGGATTCGACGATGTGCCGATGCTGATTCCCGAACTCAATGCCGACCACGCTAAAGTCATTGACGCACAACGCGTGCGTTTGGGTACGAGAACCGGCTTTATCGCCGTCAAATCCAACTGTTCGATTCAAAGCTATGTGCCGTTACTTTTCCCATTGCGTGATTATCAGCCCATTGCCGTTTCGGTTTGTACATATCAGGCCATCAGCGGCGCAGGCAAGACGTTTGACACCTGGCCGGAAATGGTTGACAATATGATCCCCTTTATCGGTGGCGAAGAGGAAAAAAGCGAGAAGGAGCCGCTGAAAATTTTTGGTGAAGTGCAAGACGGCAGAATTGTCAACGCTAAACGCCCGATTGTTACGGCGCAATGCGTACGCGTGCCGGTCAGTGACGGACATTTGGCAGCTGTAAGTGTAAAATTCCAAGAAAAACCATCACGCGAAGAGATGATTGCCCGTTGGCAAGATACCAAAGGCTATCCGCAAATTTTAGGCTTGCCCTCAGCGCCGCGGCAACTCATTCATTATTTCGAAGAAGATGACGTGTTGCAAGTGGCGACGCACCGCGATTTGGAAAATGGTATGGCAATCAGCGTCGGTCGTTTGCGCGATGATCCGGTCTTTGACTATAAGTTTATCGGGCTGTCGCACAACACCTTGCGTGGCGCAGCTGGCGGTGCGGTATTGATGGCAGAGCTGCTGGCGGAACAGGGGTATATTGCCACGAAGCCGCAAAGCGGTTTGTAAAGAGTGGAGAGTAGAGTTATGAAAACACCAATATTTACAGGCTCGGGCGTTGCCATTGTTACGCCGTTTGAGGGCGATTGTATCAACTTCAAATTATTTGGACAGTTGATTGATTGGCACATCGACAACGGCACAAATGCCATCATCGTTTGCGGTACAACGGGCGAAGCGTCTACATTGAGCATTCCCGAGCATTTGTCGGCCGTTGAGTTTGCTGTCAAACACACGGCAAAACGCATGCCTGTCGTTGCCGGCACGGGCAGCAACGACACCAATGACGCGTTGCATATGAGCCAATCGGCGCAAAAGCTGGGCGCCGACGGTCTGTTGGTTGTGACGCCATACTACAACAAAACCAGTCAGCGCGGGCTTGTCAAGCATTTTGAAACCATTGCTGACGCAGTAAATATTCCCATCATGCTTTACAATATCCCCTATCGTGCCGGCATGGGTTTTCAGCCCGATACATATAAAATATTAAGTAAGCATCCCAACATCAACGGGGTCAAAGAGGCAAGCGGCGACTTTACTTTAATTTCGCGAACACGCGCACTATGCGGCAACAATTTGCACATTTGGTCGGGCAATGACGACAACACGTTGCCTATTCTTTCCATGGGCGGCCAAGGCGTAGTCAGCACCACGGCCAATGTTGCGCCGCGTATGATGAGCGACTTATGCCGTCTATGCTTTGAAGGGAAATTCTCCGAGGCACGGGCGATGGCGATGGCACATCAAGCATTATTTGACGCGCTGTTTGTTGAAGTCAACCCCATCCCGGTCAAGACAGCGTTAAGTCTGATGGGTTGGAACGTTGGGCCTTTGCGCATGCCGCTATGCGATATGTATGACGAGCAAGTTGCGATATTGCGACTCGTGTTAGCAGGCTATGATTTGGTATAATCTTTCGGTGGCTAATCTAGTGTTAATTGCGAAGCAATTAGGTAAGTGCGGCTTTGGTCTTCTGTAGACAGCAAATTGATATAGTTGGAGCTTAAGTTGCATGTCATGCAATGATATGCCCGCCGCTAAAATCAAAGAGGGGCCCCACGGCGCCCGCTCCGTGGGGAGATAAACATATGTTGAATATTCTATTATCAGGTTGCAACGGACGCATGGGACAAGCCGTGAGTCGCGTTGTTTCTGTGCGTGACAATGCCCATATTGCGGCGGGTGTCGATGTTACTGCAGCACAAGGCAGCGATTATCCCGTATACGCCAATTTATCCGATTTTGACGGTGTAATCGATGTCGTCATTGATTTTTCGCACGTTGATAATGTGGACAAAGTGCTGGCATATTGCTTGGAACGCAAGTTACCTGTTGTGCTTGCCGTGACAGGTTATGACGAAGCAGCATTGAAGAAAATTCACGAGGCCGCGCAGTCAATTCCGGTATTTCAGTCGGCAAATATGTCGTTGGGCGCGAATTTATTGATGGATTTGGCTGAGAAAGCGGCCGCTGTACTGGGCGGACAATTTGACGTAGAGATTGTCGAGCGTCATCACCGCAACAAGCTGGACTCGCCCAGCGGCACAGCATTGAGCATTTATAACAGCATCGCCAAAGCCCTTCCCTACCAACCGCACCCGCAGTACGACCGCTCGCAAACACGCCAAACCCGACCGCACAATGAAATCGGCCTGCACGCAGTCCGCGGCGGCACAATTGTCGGCGATCATGATGTGGTTTTCGCCGGGCATGATGAGGTCATCGAAATCCGCCACAGCGCGGCAAGCCGTGAGATTTTCGCAGTAGGGGCGGTAAGCGCAGCGAATTTCATTGCAGAGAAACCGCCGGGGCTATATGGCATGGGACATCTAATTAACGATTGAGAAAATGGGCGCATGGCTTGCAAATTGCGAACAGTAAACCCCGACCCAAATTCAGCGGTTAATTCTTTGGACAAATAAGTCAATAACCCTTTGCCATATTCGGCGCGCTCGCCAATAGCCTCAGCTATTTCTTTGCCTATTTCCCAATATGCCTCAACCATTGCAAAATTGACAGCGGCATAGACTTTATTTTTAGCAGTCAACAGCGTTTCGCGGACTTTGCCGTAGGTGTTGCCGTGTAGCGTTGTTAGCTCATGGTTCATCATTTATCCCCAACTTTCAGTTTTGCACACGCTGTGTGCAAAATTCAATCATACAGAATACAAGCATATTGTACCACACTTTGGCGGGATTTTCAACCGCCAATGAGCAAAAAGAGGTAGACATTGCCCCGCCGTTGTGATATACCCATGTCATGGGTAGAAACATTCGGTATACTACGCACACACGCACCCATCGGCGCGTGAAGTTTATATTATCAGAGGTGTCGGCATGATTTTCTATAACGCAAGAGCCATTATAATCAAAAACGAAAATGACAATGAAATGGTTTTAGTCCAACGATGTTTCAGAACAGGTATTCCAAAGCACTTTGAGTTTCCTGGAGGTTGTAACGAATGGGGTGAATCCATCATAGACACGTTGAAGCGTGAAGTGATGGAAGAAGTAGGGTTGACGGTGACAAAAATCTACGGGGTAGAACATCATAGCGATACAAACGATGTAGAAACATTTATGCCATATTCGGTTTATTTCGGAAAACAAGGTTGGACTTTTAAGTCTGGTGAGCTTGAAGGAGAGCGTGGAAAATCGGTAGGGGTGCATTTTAAGTGCGAAGCGATTGGCACTCCGCTTGAAAACGGTGATAAAACAGTAGACATTCAATGGGTGACGCCAAAAGAACTGAGAGCGTTGCTTGACGAGCCGAATATGTTTGGGGCAATTGACAGGGGTGCGGCAGAGTTATATTGCTTGGAGCGCGGAGTATAAGCATTTCCACCACTAACGCTTAACCCCCGACCCACGCCGTGAATAGGCACATTCTGAACAATAAATCCCGCAGGATAGGCAAGCCCTATTTTGTGGGATTTTGGCGTTTGTATAAAAAAGTCCTTGACAAGTGGTTACAGGCCCTTGACGCGAATATTTGGGCACAAATGTCTTTCCAATAAACGAGTTGAAAAAAACAATCTATACTGTTTTATGCGCCCATTTGTTTAACACCGATGCAACGTCGTCGCCCTTTGTCCAATGCCCACAGTCCGCATTGTCACCGCCCGCCAAGTGTTGCAGCCCACAATACCGTCGGCAACCAGCCCAAATTGCCGCTGAAATTCCCGTACCATACCGTCGGTACGCGGTCCAAAGACACCATCTAAGGCACTGCCGGTAAAACCCAACGTCGTTAAAGCATCTTGCAAGACAAGAACATACACGCCGCGGCTGCCTTGCCGTACTGTCGGATAACCCGCGCCGCCCGCGCATGCCGGCACGCCGAACCGCCTGTCAACGTGCACCCATGTCGGCGTTTGCCACAATGGGTCAACGTGACCCCATGCCCGCGACTGCATGGCCAGCGCATGAATACGATTGCGTTGCGCTTGCGTCATACCTTGCCCGATATCAAGGGCTGTGCCCGCGTAATGCTGCGACTGCGCAGCATGCCGCCCCTCCCAAATGCGCCGAAACGCCGCCCCAACACGAATGGGCGTGTTAAACGCCGCGCGCAAATTATTCCAAGCTTCCATTGTCTGCCGCGTTGTCCAAATAAAATTAGAGCAACTGTTGGCGCGGAATTCACGCACCGACAGCGTACGCCCCATGCTATATGGCATCGGATCGTTCAGCCCGCGCCAAAGTCGTTCGATAATATTATTGTTTGTGTTGTGTACAAAAATGGTTGGCATGATTTTGCTCCTTTCAGTCGCAGGGTGTCGTTTGGAGAGTTGAGAGCGGCGTTACGAGATTGTGTAATGTTTCATATGGCAACATAAAATCATGATTATCCGCCGTGAATACGTGCAACCCATCATCGGAAAGATAGAATTTCTCTTCATCAATGCAGTGCTCCAATCGTTTTTTGACGGCTTTATCGGCATTTAATTGAGCCTGCAACGCCTTGATAATTCTGCGCTTTATGCCGCGTTTACGCTTAAACAGCCTATATAATGGCACTTGCCACCCGTTTTTCCTATCCCATGTGTCGGCGGTGCGAACTTCACCGTGATATCGCCCATTGCCGTAGTGAAAGTCTAGCACATATGATACAAAATGTTCGCCATCAAACGTTTGCTTGTGCGTGACACTTGCATCACCTATTTTTTCCAAGTAATGCCCAAGTTTGGCGTAGTATTTGGCAATGCGCTTGTTGTCCGATGACGGTAAATTCATGACTTCACCCCTTGCCATGTTATGCATTTTGCGCTATACTTGTTACATGGAATTATACGATATTTTAGCTGAGCATTACGATGAACTTATGTCCCACTTCGATTACGCGGCGTGGAGCGATGTTTTTGTGCATTTGACTGCCGGACACGAGATAACATCAGTCGTGGATTTGGCGTGTGGTACGGGCGCGTTGACGGCAGAACTTGTCCGGCGCGGATACGACACCATCGGTGTAGATGCCAATGCCGATATGTTGTCACGTGCCTACGAGCGCGAGTTGGACACATTATGGCTCATGCAGCCGCTTGAAGAACTCGACTTATACGGCACCGTCGATGCCGCCGTTTGCTGTTTGGACGGTTTTAATCATTTTCCTGATTTGCGAGCTGTCGAGCAAGCACTGTCACGCGTAAAATTATTTCTTAACCCGCAGGGCATACTTCTTTTTGATATGCTTGCCCCACAGCACTTTGACAACATTGACGGACAGGCGTTTATCAACCAAAACCAAGATTGTTTCACGGCGTGGGAGTGCCGCATTGACGGCGCACATTGCCATTACGATTTTACGGTATTCAAACGTTTGGGAGAGCAGTGGCGCAAATTTAACTGTACACACCGGCAATTGATGATTGCCCCGAATGACATTGAAAAAATGTTGCAGCAGTTGGGTTTCACTGTGTTGTGGCATGACTTTCAGGGTGGCGGCCCCAAGCGAATGTTTTGTTTGGCAAAATTACCGTAACAAATACAATGGCGCGTTGGAGATAACGCGCCCTACACAGGAGCATATATGCACGATTTATATACTTTGGCAGAGACTTTTTTTAACCAATTCCCCACTCGATTTCGACGCAAGGCAAAACAAGCATTCTTAGTGCATTGCGGCGAAGAATTCCGAAAATTTGGCTATGGTAATGCCGATATTGTCATCCAAAAGAACAAAGGCTTGGGCGGCGAAAACTTCATCGTTTGGCCGCCGGAGCGCACCGATGCCGAAATTTTCATTACCGCTCATTACGACACGCCGCCGCGTAGCGGTTTTTTTGTCTTAGCAGCCCCACTCGTAGGGCAGGCTTGGAGCATGGCCATTATGCCGATTATCGGCCTGATTTCCGGCTTTCCTCTTGCGCTACTGCTCAACCTCTTTTTTTCCCAAGTGCTGGGGCTGTCCGGCCTGCTCTCATTTCTTCTCCTCAACGTTGTGTTAGCTATTCCGACCATAGTGTGTCTCAACCTGGCAAACAAGCATAATCACAACGACAACGGCAGCGGCCTGCTGGGCGTTTTCCACATTGCGGCGCAGGTGGCACGTGACCCTAAACTCAAAAGCAAAGTCGCTTTTGTGCTGTTCGACAACGAAGAATGGGGCCTGTTCGGTGCGCGTGCTTTTGCCAAATGTCGGTACAAGCAAAATTGCTCCGCCAACGCGCCCGTTATCAACCTCGACTGCATTGGCAACGGTGATACAGTCTTGCTTACCGCCAAAACGAAACATAACATCTGGCAGGCGCTCGGCATACACTTGCAAGACCAAGGCTTCAACGTCACACAAAAGAAGAGTTTTCTCACCTTTCCTAGCGACCATTTATGCTTCCCGCGCGGGGTCATGTTAGCGTTTGCCAGGAAATCAAAATTTGGATCCTTGTATTTGCCACGTATTCACAGCGGGCGTGATACTGTTTGCGACATTGATACTGTGGCACGGTTGGGTGACGCGGTAGTTGAGTATATGGGCACACTGCCGTAGAAGCAATTCATGAAAAAAAAACGGGCGGTAATTTACCGACCGTTATAGCCCTATATTCTCTTTCAATCCCATATAACTCTCTGATAATTACATCGTCCAGCCGCCCTTCCCGCTTCAACACGGTCGCCCGGAAGTGACCAATCTCTACCCGTCAACCAAGATACCAGCCACTTGGATTTGAAGCGCATAGTTATTCTTGAGTCATTTCACGCTTCTCCACCGGCGATCCGCCGTGCCAAATCTTCCACCCGCCGCACAATCTCCGCCATCGTTTCCAAAAACACCGCGTCACTCTGCCCTGTGGGATCGTCCAGTCCCCAATCTTCACGATGTTTACAAGGCAACAGCGGACAATCGACATTACAGCCCATCGTAATCACCACATCGAGCGAGGGAATGTCGGCCAGTAATTTCGGGCGTTGTGTTGACGCCATATCAATGCCGTATTCCTGCTTAACAAGCCGCACGGCATCGGGATTGATGTTATCCTTTTTGTACGTGCCTGCGCTGTAGCTTTCAAACACGTCACTCGCCAAATGTTTACCCAGCGCCTCGGCCATTTGGCTGCGGCAAGAGTTGTGAACGCAGATAAAACCTACTTTTTTCATCTCAACTCTCCTTTTCTTTGGCAAACGCAAACTGATATACCGCATATGCCAGTACCGCACCAATGACTTGCATGGCAATAAAGACAAGCGCGTCTGTCGGCCTTATCCCCGAAGTTGTTGCGGTCAACATCCGCGCAATGGTGACTTGCGGATTGGCAAACATAGTCGAAGATGTCGCTATCAACTGTCCGCCAACCAAAAAAGCAACCATCATGGGGATATGCGTCGATTTCGCTTTGATCAACATTAAAATCGCGAGAATTAAAATAAATGTGCCGATGACTTCTCCAAAATATGCGTGACTACGCACATTTTGCGAAACGGCAAAGACAACACCAACTTCATCCCAAAACATCAAGTGCGTCACGGCTGTGCCAGCTAGGCCGCCCGCCATTTGAGCCAAAATAAAGAAAACGGCTTTCTTCGCGCCAATCCGCTTGTCCAATGTCATAATGATTGTCACAACCGGGTTAAAGTGTGCGCCGGAAATCGCACTAAACATTTCAATAAGTGCCATCAACACAAAGGCAACAGCAATGGCATTGGCGAGAAGCGCGATGCTCTTGTGACTGTCCAGCACATAAACAAAGAAAATCATGGACGCCACCGCCGCCATGACCAAAGACATTGAGCCTAAAAATTCGGCTGTCAGCTCGGTACGTGTCGTGCGTTGGTTCATGTCTCTATTGCTCCCCCATCAGCAACGTCATAACAGCCTTCTGCACGTGCATACGGTTCTCTGCCTCGTCATAAATCTCGCTCGCATGCGCGTCAAACGTCTCTTGGTCAATCTCCTCGCCGCAATGCGCGGGCAAGCAGTGCAACACCAACGCATTCGGCTTGGCATATTGCATTAATTTTGCATTAACTTGATAGTCGGCAAACGCTCGCCGCCGTAATGCCGCCTCATCTTCCTGTCCCATGCTCGTCCATACATCTGTGACCACAACATCAGCACCGTCTGCCGCTTCTTTTGGGCTTTCGGTCAGCATAAATTTAGAGTTATCTTGCACAAAATCCATCACTAACGGGTGCGGCTTATAATTCTTAGGTGACGCCACCGCTACCTCCATATTGCACTTCAATGCGCCGACAATTAGCGAATTGCAAACGTTATCGGCACCATCACCAATGAAGCAAATTTTCAGTTTATCCAACGTATGCAGCCGCTCGCGAATGGTCATCAAATCGGCCAGCACTTGACAGGGATGCCACACATCGGTTAGCCCGTTGATCACAGGAACAGACGCATGCTGTGCCAACTCTTCCACATCATTGTGCTTATACGTACGAATCATAATGCCGTCAACGTAACGACTCAATACCTGCGCCGTATGCTCAATCGGCTCGCCGCGCCCAAGCTGCAACTCATTGCCGCTCAGAAACAAGGCGTGACCGCCCAGATGGAACATGCCCGCTTCAAACGACACCCGCGTGCGCGTCGATGACTTGGTGAAAATCATCCCCAATGTCTTGCCCTGCAGTGTTTTGTGTGGCAATCCGTGCTTGTGATTGTATTTCATCTGATCACCGAGATTGAGAATTGTCTCAATCTCGGCGGGGGTAATGTCGAGTAGTTTCAATAAGTGTTTCATAGTATTTTCCAGCCTTTCTGTAATCTTTCTATGCCTTGTGTCAATTCATCTTGCCTAATTGTCAATGGCGGCAACAATCGCAACTGGTCAGTTCCGCTCGTCAAGGTCACTACGCCGTTTTTCAGGCAATTTTCGACCAATTTTCGCACGTCAGATCCGATAGTCATGCCAATCATAAGCCCAGTGCCATGCAACTTTCCGGCGAATGGCATACTTATCAATGCTTTTCGTAATATTTGCGCCTTTTCCGGAATATTCGGCAATTCTGCCTCAATAATCTCTAATGTCGCCAACGCCGCCACCGCACAAATAGGATTGCCACCAAACGTTGTGCCGTGCGTGCCGGGCGACAATACATCACTACATTTTTCATTGGCCAAAATGCCGCCCAGCGGCAACCCGCCCGCCACACCTTTGGCAAATGTAATTACGTCCGGCATTGCACCCAAAGCTTGACAAGCAAACCACTCACCCGTTCGCCCGATGCCGCATTGCACCTCATCGGCAATCAGCAACCAATCGTTTTTGTCGCACAATTGGCGCAATGTTTTCCAGTATTCCGGCTGCAACGGCAAAATACCACCTTCACCTTGGATTGGCTCGACTAAAATGGCGCATGCATTGTCTTGCAACCCTTCCAATGCTTGCATATCGTTGGCGGGAATATGTACAAAACCCTCAACAAACGGCATAAAATGTTGATGAAATTTCGGCTGCCCCGTTGCCGACAATGCCGCCATCGTGCGCCCATGGAAAGAGTTTTCTAACGTAACAATCACATGTCGTCCTGCGCCGTACTTATCGTGCGAATACTTTCGCGCCAACTTAATGGCTGCCTCATTCGCCTCTGCGCCCGAATTGCAAAAAAAAGCTTTGTCCATGCCGGAGATGGCCGTCAACTTCTCGGCCAGTTTGGCCGCCGGAAGTGTGCCGTACAAATTGCTGACGTGCGCCAGCGTTGCGGCTTGTTGACTAACAGCTTGTGCCCACTTCGGATGTGCGTGGCCAACAGAGCTGACGGCAATGCCGGACGCAAAGTCAATGTAGTCTTTGCCGTTGCTGTCGTACAGTCGCGAGCCTTCCCCTTTGACGAACGTGACATCAAAACGTCCGCCGTAGTTGTTCATTAAATGTGACATATTATATCTCCTTGTGTGTAGGGGCAACTTGCATTCGCCTCTACAGAATCATCGTCCCAACGCCGCTATCGCTCAACAACTCCACCAAAATCGCGTGCGGCATCCGTCCGTCCAAAATATGCGTACGGCTTACGCCCTCGCGCACGGCTTGCACGCAACAATCAACTTTTGGCTTCATACCGCCCGAAATCACGCCCTCCTTAACTAGTAACGGCACTTCGTGCAACGGCACGACGGGCATTAAGCTGCCCGAGTCATTTGGGTCGCGCAGGAGACCGCGCACATCGGTGAGCAGCATTAACTTCTTGGCTTTGAGCGCAATGGCAAGCCGCGAGGCGGCAATATCGGCGTTGATATTATAGCTTTCGCCGTTTTCGCCACCTGCAACTGTTGATATAACAGGGATATAGCCTTTGTCAATTGCATCCAGCACAGGTTGTGCATCAATGTTATTTAGTTCGCCGACGAAACCTAGTTCGGCGTTAAGCTGTTTCGCCATCATCATACCGCCGTCTAAGCCCGACAGACTCAACGCCTGCCCGCCACGTCCGGCAATTAATGCCGCCAACTCCTTGCCAATCTTACCGCATAGCACCATTTGCACAACATCCATCGTTTCCCGGTCAGTGTAACGCAATCCGTTGACAAACTTCGGCTCTTTCCCAATTTTTTTGAGATGCTCGTTGATTTCCGGCCCGCCGCCATGGACCAACACGACTTTAATGCCCACAAGTTGCAGCAACACAATGTCACTGATAACATTGCGTTTCAATACCTCGCTCGCCATCGCCGCGCCGCCATACTTGATGACGATAATATCGTCCTTGTATTCCTGAATGTACGGCAGGGCTTCGCTAATAATTTCGGCCCTGCGTAGATTTTCTTGTTCTGTCATAGTTGATTCCTTTCAGTCACGCCTCACGCCGCCGCCTTATCGGCAAAACTTCGACTTTACAACTTCCAACTTCATTGCCTGCAGCAATTACGCGAAAATTTTCAGGCATTCCATTTTTTCCGGGCAGCTGTTCGGCAGCTCTAACTCCTATACTCCCCATTTATTTTGACATACTCATAGGTCAAATCGCACCCATACGCCTCGCCGTAGGCCGCACCTTCGTTGAGTTGGATGTCAATATCAATGTCATCGTGTTCGAGGATTTTCCGTGCCAACTCCTCATCAAAATTCAAACCTTTCCCATTTTGACACACAACGATTGTCTGTATATCATCTGAAAAAGCAACTTCCACGCCATTTTGGTCGAAATGCACGCCCGCGTAGCCCATAGCACACAACACACGCCCCCAGTTGGCATCACTACCGAAGATAGCTGCCTTGACCAACGATGAATCCACCACACTCTTTGCCAATGTCAAAGCATCATGCTCGTTCGCCGCGCCGCCTACCTTTGCCGTAATAAGCTTTGTCGCACCCTCCCCATCGGCCGCCATCATGCGCGCCAGCTTGCGGCACAGGGCTTGCAGGGCTTCGACAAACCGCGCGTAATCCTCGTTTTCGCTTTCAATACACGCGTTGTCGGCGCGGCCATTTGATAGCAGTATCACCATATCATTGGTCGACGTGTCGCCGTCAACGCTGACACAGTTAAATGTCCTATCCACCACATGACGCAAAGCATTTTGCAGCATTTTCCGTGATATGGCGCAATCGGTGGCAATAAATGCCAGCATTGTCGCCATGTTGGGTTTCATCATGCCTACACCCTTGGCAATCGCGCCGATGGTGACTCTTTTGCCACCAATACTCACGATCACAGCGTTTTGCTTGGGAATTGTGTCGGTCGTCATAATGGCCTGTGCCGCGTCAATGCTGCCGTAGGGCGATAATTTTTCCGCCAATGGCGACAGTGCTGCCACAATTTTTTCAACCGGCAATCGCTGGCCAATGACGCCTGTCGACGCTACCGCAATGTCCTCCGGTGCAATGCCCAGCACTTCGGCGGTCATTTGGCAGACCATGGTGGCATTCATCATGCCATCGGGTGCACAGGCGTTGGCATTGCCGCTATTGACAACAATCGCACGTGCTGTGCCGTTGGCAAGATTCTTTTGGGTAAGCTTAACAGGGTCGGCCTTGACAACGTTTTGTGTGTACGTTGCCGCAGCAACACATGGCGTGTCGGACACAATCAGTGCAAGGTCGAGTTTGCTCGAGTCTTTATAGATTCCGGCATGAATACCAGCAGTTTGAAAGCCTGTGACAGCAGTGATCCCACCATTGATGAAATTCATAAACCCATCCTCATTTTCAAAATCTGCACCGCCGCGCCCGATGCGCCTTTGCCGAGATTATCCAGCCGCGCGGCCAGCATCATGTGTTGGTCATTGCCGTACGTCAAAATCTCCATGCCGTCATTGCCTGCCATAATAGTTGGGTCGAGCTGTCCGCCATCATCGCCGTGACTGACAGGAAATACGTCAATAATTGATTCCAATTCGTAATATTTTTCGTAAAAATTGCGAACATCGTTCAGTGCCATCGACTTTGTCATTTGTGCAGGTGTAAGTGGCACGGTAACAAGCAAGCCTTGCGGAAAATCGCCCAACACGGGCATAAACCATGGCGGTGCGTTGAGTCCGCACACGGCTTGTATTTCCGGCAAATGTTTGTGTTGTAACTCCAGCGCATATGGACGCGGTGCTTTTAGCTTGTCATTGGTGGCTCGATTATTCTCATACTCGGCAATCATTGCCTTGCCGCCGCCGGTGTATCCGGTGATCGAAACACATTGCAACGCAGCATTTTTATCCAAAATCCCGTTTGCAATCAGCGGATAAATCAAGGCGCAAAACCCACTGGCATGGCACCCCGGCACAGCAATGCGGTTGCTTGTCAGCACGGCTTCACGGTGCGCCGGTGAAAGTTCGGGAAGTCCATACGCCCACCCCGGCGTTGTACGATGTGCCGTTGAGGCGTCTATGATAAGTAGTTCGGAATTTTCTGCCAACGCCACAGCCTCCCGCGCCGCTACATCAGGCAAACACAGAAACGCCACATCCGCCGCTTGCAATGCCTCGCGCCGCGCGTTGACGTCTTTGCGTTTGTCTTCGTCTAAGATAATCAACTCCATACTTCTGACGTTCCGCGACGTTGCCTGCGGCAACTCTGCGAAAGTCGACAGTTCGCCTTGCAAGGCTTCGAGCCGTTGTTGAATTTGTAAGCCGGTTGTGCCTTCGCGGCCGTCTATAAAAATTTTCATGGTGTACTCCTGTTTGTAGAAATTGCTTATTCGCCGTACCGCCTCATGTCATAAGAAAACCCAGTTGACCATTGCCGCTCGGCTAATGTGATATACACTTTTTCTAATCCTAAAATATCAGTCGTTAGGGTAATCATTTCATTATCTAGCGTTACTTCAAACGGCACGTTGGATTCAGCGATGGAAATTGCTGCGTACAACTCGGCAATATCATATTGAGAAATAAAATGCAACCTAGCTTGAGGTGCAACTGAACCTACCCAACAGCTTTCTACGTAGATACGCAAATAAACACTTGAATCGTATGCCCACACCTCAAATGCCGCATTGCGTGTTGAATTACCCGGTGCTTGTTCAAGGTTTCGATGGTCTGCTCCACAGATGTCACAATGGTAATCAACAAACTCGGTTTGCCCACACGCGACTAATAGAAAAATCATTGCTACAACGAGTGCAAAATATCTTTTCATGATTTTGTTCTCCTATTCGCAAAATAAAATTCCCGCCCCTACAACACCCCGCGCACTGCCTTAATATGCCTCTCCACCGCCTCCGGTGCAGGCCCGCCCGGCGCATTCCGCCCGGCAACGCATTGTTCCGGCGTAATCGCTTGCACCAAGCTTTCGTCAAATAGCGGACTAGCCGCTTGATATTCCGCCAACGGCAAATTATCCAACGTAACATCTAACTCAATGCACTTAGCCACCAATTCGCCGACAATTTTATAAGCATCGCGGAACGGTAAACCCTTGCGAACCAAGAAATCGGCGCAGTCCGTAGCGTTCATATAACCTTTGTCACAAGCAGCGCGCATGACTTCAACATTGACGCGCATCGTCGCCAACATCGGCGCAAAGACTTCCAGGCACAACATTGTGGTGTCGATGGCGTCAAAAGTCGCCTCTTTGTCCTCTTGCATATCCTTGTTATAGGCCAGCGGCAGGGCTTTCATCATAGTTAACAATGCCATCAAATCGCCGTAAACGCGCCCGCTTTTGCCGCGGATTAACTCCGCCATGTCGGGGTTTTTCTTCTGCGGCATGATAGACGAGCCGGTGCTGTATGCATCATCAAGCTCGATATAGCTAAATTCGGAGCTGCACCACAAAATAATCTCCTCGCAGAACCGCGACAAGTGCATCATAACAATTGACAAGCACGCGCAAAGTTCAATGCAATAATCACGGTCACTAACGGCATCTTGCGAGTTTTGCGAAATTTTTGCAAAGCCCAGTTCCGCCGCCGTGGCCACGCGGTCTATGGGATAAGTCGTAGTTGCCATCGCACCGGAACCCAGCGGGCAGACATCAACACGTTTGCGGCAATCTTGCAACCGTTCGATGTCGCGGCGAAACATCTCGGCATACGCCATCAAATGGTGTGCAAATGTTACCGGCTGTGCGTGCTGTAAGTGCGTAAAACCCGGCATAAGCGTATGCAAATGTTGTTCTGCCTTATTGCACAAAGCGCTCAATAATGCCTTCAACTGCCCATCCAACTCATCAATCGCCGTTTTAACATACTTACGCGTGTCGGTGGCAACTTGGTCGTTGCGGCTGCGTGCCGTGTGCAACCGCTTGCCTGCATCGCCGATACGTTGTGTTAACAGCGTTTCGACGTTCATGTGAATATCCTCGGCATCGGGTGAGAACTCTATTTTGCCATTTTCAATGTCGGCAAGCAGCTCACATAATCCGTTGACGATTGCCTCAACATCATCTTGTGCAAGAATGCCTTGCTTGCCCAACATTTTTGCGTGGGCAATACTGCCTTGAATATCTTGGCGGTACAGCCGCGCATCAAAGCGAATGGATGAATGAAAATCGTTGGCGGTTTTGTCGGTTGCACCGACTGTGCGGCCTGCCCAAAGTTTGCTCATGGGGATTCCTCCTAAGTAGAAAAGTGCTTATTAGGTACAATGTAAATTATCTATTTGCATAATACGAATATCTATCAAACGCTTCAACATTTCAATATCTTTATCGTTATAAATAGTGTCTTTGCCATAGCGATATTTGCTAATTGAGCTGGCAATGCAGGACAGGCGCTTAACCCCTCGAATATCTATCCAATAATAACCGCAACTTTTCTTAATGCCTTTCTTTTTATCCCTTTCCCGGCTTGCGACATTGGCGGCACAACCATCGCAAATAGCAATGTTGTCTTGGATATATTCAATAAGCGAATCGGAATCGGCTTGCTCCTCTACAATCTCTAAAAATCTTTCGAAATTATTGGGAGTATCCTTTAACCCGTATGGAATGCTTATGCGGGTGGGATTGGTGCACAGCACAAGAGAGTATAACTTTTTATAAGTGTATCGAACATATATCGGGCTTGCGGTTGGTTTTTCAATTTTAATTTTCATACCTTTGGCTATGGCGTATTCGTGTAATTCTATAAAATACGCTCTTTCTGCATCTGATAATGGAATTAGCAAGTCATCAAATGTAGGTTTAGCGACTTTGGCTGTTTGGTTTGGTTTTGTGTTCATAGCAACCTCACAAAATATACATTTTCTACTTCACCTACACCTTTTTCCGATTAAACACAAAAACAGCCCCTGCAACCAACACAACAATCAAACCAATGCAAATCAAAAACGCAGGGATGAATTCCGATGGTCGGCTTTCGCCGCTCAACAACGAAAGCGTCGAACCAGCAAGACTTACAGGGTTATATCGCGCTACGCTTGGCACGATACCAATAAGATTTAATACAATCACCGCACCGAGGCAACTGAACAAACTGCCGTACAGATTACCAAACAGTGTGCCGCCGAAGAGGAGCAGTGCCAACATCAAGATACCGAACAGCCACAGGCCGGCGAAAGCAAGGGTGGCGTGAGGCATCGCGCCAATCTCCCAAAAATACGCTGTATAGCCGATACACACCGCCAAGGATAACGCATAACTGACCGTCCACAGCAAGCTTGCACTCAGGAATTTAGCGAGGATAACTGTGCGGCGCTTCAACCCTTTGGTCAGCAGATTGGTAAGCGTACCGCGGCTCAATTCGTTGGACATAATGCCGCAAAAAACAATCACCAGCGCCAGCATGCCCAACTGTCCGATATTACTAAAAAATTGCGTCCACGCGTCCATTGCCGACGGTTCGGGCAAAGTCATCGTAATGCCTGTGTCCGCCATCGCACTTTCTAAAATGGTCGGCATCAAATGCGCAATCAACGGGCTCATCATGCCGAAAATCAAGAACGCTGCAAGCAAAATATAGAGCCTAAACGTTGCCGTGCTCTCAAAGAACTCTTTTTTTGTCATTGCTATAAACTGCCTCATTGCGACACCTCCAACAACAGGCTCTCAATTGACGTTTCCGCTGTTTCGACCCGCGCCGGCAACATATTGTGTTCTCCCAGTAACCGCACCACTTCGCTTGCATCAATTTCCTGCTCAAATTCCAGCGTAATAGCCTTAGATTTGCGCTGAAACTTCAAATCATCAATAGCAACATCCAGCACGATTTTACCTTTATTCAGCACTGCCACATGGTCGCACACCCGCTCGACATCAGACAAAATATGCGTCGAAAACACGACTGTCGTTTTGCCTTTAATGGCTTGCAAGATATCCAGCACCTCTTTGCGACCCACTGGGTCTAAAGCAGAGGTCGGCTCATCGCAAATCAGTAGTTTCGGCTCACTGAGTAAGGCTTGCGCCATGCCCAGACGTTGCTTCATGCCGCGCGAAAATCCACCGATTTTCTTATTGGCATCAGACAATCCAACCAGTTCCAACAATTCGGTCGAACGGGCTTTAATGGCCTTGCGGTCCAACCCCACAATCTCACCGCATAATTTCAAATATTCTTTCGGACGCATATAATTGTAGAACTCCGGCACATCGGGCAAATAGCCAATCAGTCGATTGGTGTTCGTCGCCCCAAAACGCACCTGTTCGCCACAAACTTTGACGCTGCCGCCATCTGCTTTCAATAACCCCAAAATGATTTTCATTGTCGTCGTCTTACCCGCACCATTCGCGCCGATAAAACCAAAGATACTGCCCGACGGCACAGAAAACGATACACCGTCCAGCACATCACGCACGCCAAAACGCTTTGACAGCCCCTGAATTTCCAAAGCGTTCATGCTACTCATCCCCTCGCCCAATCGCAAAATATAAAATCGGCCCGATGATATTTACCAACAGGCAAATCACAAGCCACATAACGCGGTTTCCAATCCGATATGTATTATGTCTGAGAATGTGGACAACAGCGGCAATCATTAGGGCAAGCTGAACGAGAAATAGCGGGATAAGAAACGGCAAGAGTTCCATAAGTTGGTCCATGGTTTTTTCCTCCAATTATTGTTTTTTAGTTTCATTGTACACTTAGCTTTTATAAAGTCGCAGATGACGTGCAATTACTTCCGTAATTGCAAAACAATTCCCTTCTTATCAGCCATTGCTTGGAGCAGGCGCGCAACAGCAGTGGCTTTTTCTTTCAAAGGAGCCTGTTTATCAACTTCTCGTTCAATTTGCGCTATGACTGCATTGACATCGGCCAATTCAAGCAAGTTGACTGCTACGCAATAGAAACTCTTGCGACGACCGTCGTCGTAGTGTTTAAGCAGGTTTTGCAAGATTTCAACTTTGTTATTTAATTCAGCGCCATAAGCTTCAACGCCGACTTTCTGCGCCTTTTCCATATCACGGAATTGGTTTTTATGTGTGATGAACGAATCAGACGTATCTACGCCGTCATATTTCTTGCAAGGAAATTCCTCACACTGAAAGCAGTATTCCAATCCCTTGCGCTGGCAACATGACAACATACTGCACGAGCAATGCACTTTGGAAAACCCCTCACCCGCGCATCCGGGGCATCGCGAGTCCCCAACCGTATGGTAGCGCGGACATAAGCCACAGTTCAAGCCACAAACTGAAAAGAGAGGATTTTTTCTGACTTTGTATTGCATATTTTTCCTCATCGTATATTCTATCCTAATACTGGTGCTTACAAAACGGACATTTCGGATAGTCAAAATCGTGCGTTTTGGCACACGTAGGGCATGTTTTTTTCGGTACACCATCAAACACATCACTCATATTTGCATAAAATTCAACTTTGCTGCATGTCGAGCATACATAAACTTCCATCTCTATAGAGCCATGCAGTAAGTTTGACCATGACCCCGAAAAAAAGCCCGTTTGCCCAAGTTGAAATTTTTTATCGCCGATAGACGACATCTTTCCACTACAACGCAAACAAAGCGTTTTATCCATTGCTACATCCCGTCCCGCAACGCCTTCACCACAACCGGCAGCCCAAACAAGTTGATAAAGCCCTCGGCATCCTTTTGGTTGTAGCTGCTTTCATCAAACGTTGCCATTTCTTCGCTGTACAGTGAATGTGGCGAACTTACGCCGGCATTGATGACGTTTCCTTTATACAACAGGAGCTTGACTTGCCCCGTGACAGTGCGTTGTGTATTATTAACAAACGCACTCAATGCCTCACGTAGCGGCGTGAACCACTGCCCGTTATAAACCAAGTCGGCGAATTTCTGCGCCAGCTGCGCCTTAATGCGCGCCGTCTCTTTATCTAGCGTAATGGTTTCTAGAATGGCGTGGGCACGATACAAAATCGCACCGCCCGGCGTTTCGTACACACCGCGGCTCTTCATGCCGACCAATCGATTTTCCACTAAATCGACAATACCGACGCCATTTTTCCCGCCAATCGCATTTAGCTTCGCAAGCAATGCCACACTATCCATTTTTTGCCCGTTGAGTGCGGTGGGTGTGCCTTGCTCAAAGTCGATTATCACTGTTTCTTGCTCGTCGGGAGCTTTCATGGGTGACACGCCAAGCTGCAAGAGCGAATCGAAATCAGGCTGTTGCGCGGGATCTTCCAAATCCAATCCCTCATGGCTCAAATGCCATAGGTTTTTATCGCGCGAATAGCTGGTTTCTTTAGTAAATCGCAACGGAATATTGTTTGCCTCAGCATAATCGATTGCCTCCTCACGCGAGCTGATGCTCCATTCACGCCATGGCGCGATAATGGCCATTTTCGGCGCAAATGCCTTGATGGTCAATTCAAAGCGCACTTGATCATTGCCCTTTCCGGTACAACCGTGGGCAATGGCATCCGCGCCCTCTTTCTTGGCAATCTCGGCAATGCGTCGCGCCATAACGGGGCGCGCAAACGAGGTGCCTAGCAAATAGCCATTCTCGTAAACGGCACCGGCTTTGAGTGTGGGAATGACGAACTCATCGACAAACTCCTGCCGCAAGTCTTCAACATACAATTTACTTGCACCGCTCGCCAACGCCTTAGCCTCTAAGCCATCCAACTCCGCACCCTGCCCCACATCTGCCGTCACGGCAATGACTTCACAGTCGTAACTTTCTTTCAGCCACGGGATAATAATAGATGTGTCCAGTCCGCCGGAATAGGCTAAAACGACTTTTTTGATTTGTTTCATAGCAGCTCCTTTCAGACGAGCAAAGCCCACCCTTACGTCCATTCGATGGTATATTATAACACAGCCTAATTGGTATTGCAACCCCTTTCTGTATATTTATTCAAAAAATTTGCGTTTTTATTCGTCCATATAGCAAGATATAATCGGCAGCGCGTTCGGGTCATCGCACCTTACGTTTGCATATACTGGGCTATACAGCTTGGCGCCTGCGTTGAGCTGTTGATATAAAAAAGCCCCCGCCTGTGAAGGTAGGGGCTTTATTTCATCAGAAAATTTATGCTGAATATATCAAGTTTCCGCACAAGGAAAACCGCCTAACGCGCATGGCTAGACGGTTTTGTGTTTGGCTACAAAGATAACCTTTCATAGAATCAGCCGCTACATCATAAAATTCGCTAATTTTATGTTACTGATAATGCTTATTCTGTGTACTTAAATATATCTATCTGATAAAACTTGAAACTTTGATTTTGTTACATAAGAGCTATAACAAATATTTTCGTTAAAACTCAACACTTTTTTGAAACGAAACTGCATAGCAGGTGTTGTAATATATTGCATTACTTCTGATTTATGAACCCATTTGACCTCACTTGTTTCGTCAGATGGTGTAGGCTGTCCGTCTACATAGTCACAAATAAAATCAAGCATCACTTTTGTAGGCACATGAGTAACACCATCATGCCAAACATATTCCCCGACATTTGAATACACTCCTACTAAGCGTCGGACAGTGACCGTTATACCACTTTCTTCGAGAATTTCGCGCAAAACACCTTCTTCAATGTTCTCGCCAACTTCAATTTGACCACCCGGTGTATCCCAACCCCTGTGGTGGGTTTTAACAAGAAGCATATTCCCATTTTTATCTTCGATATAACCGGCAGCTGCCACGATATGTGTTGGAAACGCCATTGCTACACCTCACAAAATACAAACTTTCGCTGTTATGTTGACAGACCGCGAACGCAGGCGAGTTTGCTTATTTTGTCGCCCTTGCTTGTCTTTCAAACTGCAATAACTTTTTTATAACTTCGATTGTCGCTACATCTGGATTCATAAAACTTACTCTCTTGTATATTGTCGGACATAATCCAGAAAATTCTTTCCCAAGAATAGTCGCCGTCATTCCCGGATTGCACCCATAAGGGCAGTTAGGCTTTCTGCAATAATGCAAATCGTCCCATATAGTGTATTGCCAGTTTTCATCCAAAATTTTATCCGCATACTCGTCCATATGGTCTAAATAAAGAAATATAACCCATTTCACATTTTCCGTATCTCTTACCCAATCCTTGCCCAGCCTAACATAACAAAGAGGTTTGCCTTTGCTGTTGGCTCTCCATGCGTTATGAACCGACCATCCGGGATTCATCTTTTCTGTTCTTAGATATGCAACAAATTCCAATGCAGAATTTAACATTTCACCGTCAAGATAATAAGGTAAAACCTCTTCAATTTTCGGTTTGGTAGTTCGTTGTATTTTTGATGTTGTGATGTCTGACATTTACTTATCCACTTTCGTAAAGTATAAAATTTCGCTATTGATTGATACGCTATCGGCGTGGTCGGTTTTGCTTATTTGCTACGTTTTCTCTTTTGCTACCATATCTGCAATCGCTTCTTTATGTACCAATATCAGTTTTTTGATTTACTCAATCATTTCGGCATCGGGATTGTCAAATATAGCCCGCCCATGTGTGTTGCACATCCCTTTGAATTCTTTGCCGTATACAATGAGTGTATGACCACGAGGCGTACATTTATTGCAACAATCTGTACAAACAGAGCGGCCATTCCATGCAAGTTCTTTTATCCACTCGTCAAAGGAAACATCATTGACTCTGCCGATTAAGTCATCACGAACAGGAACAATAATACGATATGACCCAATATCTAAACCATGACCTGCTCCTTTGCCAAGACCGCGCATGAAAATATGACAAATTAGTTTTCCTTTATAATTACAACGCCATTTATTCGTGACTTGCCATGAAGGGGACGTTTTGTTTTCTCTCAGCCATGCAATAAACTCTAATGCAATTTTTTGTTTTTCATCATCAAGTGCTTCTTTGAATATGATTTCTGGTGTTGGTTTCGACATTTATGTTCCCTCGTTTCGGCAAATATAAATTCATTATTTTTCGGGCGTAAACCGTTTATTCGCTACAACCAATTTTTTCAAAATCTCTAATCCTTTAGCATCAGGATTTACCACTAAAAAAGCACAACTTTCAGGAAAAAGCTTACCCACATATGTTCTATCGAGTTTTGGACCACTACAGCTACATCTGTTACAAGGTTTAATATTTTTCCAAATAAATTCCTTAGTTTCATCGCAATCTATAAATTCATCCAAATATTTACGGTCGTGACCTTCTAATTCGGTTACTTGCCAATCTCCAACTGTAAAATGACGATGCCATGGATGTTTATTTCCGCCAAGGTCTATTCTACATGCTGCTTTACCTTTTTTGCCTGAAATTGACCAAGAATTTCCGGAAACCCAGCGAGGGTTCATATTATTTTCTCTTAAAAACTTGATGAAATCCATAGCATTTTGAAATGTATCTCCTTCAAGAAAACTGCCGACTACATCTTCGATAAGTGGCTTGGTTGCTCGTTGTTCCTTGATTAAAGCAACATAATCTATTGCTGACATAACTTTTTCCTCCGTTAATATAAAATTTCGTTATTGCTTGATACGCCATCGGCATTGTCGATTTTGCTTATTTTGTGCATTATTACTCAATAGGTGTCAATGTGTACATTGACGGATATTCTGCTTGAAATTCTTGTTTAGGGTAGACTTGAATAGACTGCGTTGGCGATTCGGACATATACACAATTTTATAACCACTTTCATCTGCCCATTGCTTAACTTTTTCGTTGCTATCGGACAACACAACATCAATTAGCTTGCCGAAATCATCAGAATTAAATGAGTGTTTAATATATCTCCGAGCAGGTATGGTAAATGTAACTAAATTTTCATCAACATTATCAAAATCCGAAACATGACCGCCAATAAAATAATTATATCCATCAGCATCAGCGGGGTCATTATACCAAAACCAATAGCCAACGAAAGGATCAATCACACTTTTCACTTGCGGCAGATATTCCGCTTGATATTTCTCCCACATTTTAGCATAAATTCCGCCATCTCCATGTTTTTGCCAGCCAAGTTTACCCAGTGTCAATCCTACAAGTTTGATTTCGCCAAGGGTTACGATTTCCATATTGTCTTTTTCAACAAACATTTTTTGCTCTCCTAATATAAAATTTATTTGAAATTGATTGCCGAGCCGTTGCTACGGCGGGTTACTTATTCGCTACTCTAAACTCCTTCTTTCTCCAATATCCTCACAAACTGCTCAATGGCTTCTGCCTCTTTCCCCATTGCCCTGCGCCCCTCATCTGCGAGAACCTTCCGCACAGCAGGGTCACGGAATGTTTCTCCGCCGGTTACCCCGGGGACGTGTTTCCATATAAACCCGCCGTAATCGGCGCACTCATCCAACGCTTCAATGGCTATCATCAACTCACTTTGCCATTCGGGAAACTTTTCTGCCAGTGAGCGATAATAAGGCAATGCTTCCTTGCGACCATATATTTGACATAAGCCATCACAATAGACACCCATTCTTCCTTCTATACCTACTTCGTCAGCAGATAATGCCGAAAAGTCTGCCGATTCTAAATCGTGCAAATACGCTTGCCATGCGTTAAATCCAATTTTCTTGCCGTTGATTTCGTCAGTCTTGCAGGCAAGAGATACCACCAATTTGAACAAGTCGAGCGCGCGTTCACGTTCGGGGGCGAGTTCGCGTTTTTCTTTCAACAATACATATTCAAGTATAGAATTTTCCCAATCATCGTGTACCACCGTTTCGGAATCAACATGAACCGCTGTTGTTTCAACCGCTTCCTTGCAAATGATTTTTCGTCCGCTATCTTCGTAACCAATTACGATATTGTATCGGTGCGTTCCGGCAGCAAGGTACAACACAGGATAACCTTTGTCAATGGCGGCAACGAAATCTTGACGGATTTGTTCGTTGTCCATATTTAACAGGTTGCCATCTTTGTCACGGTGAATGATTATAAATTTTGCCGCCCAACCTATGGCTTTTAGCAACCGCACTTCTGCCTCATAAGGTGCTTCGTTGATGCTGTTCATTGATTCATTGCCCCTCGTCCAAACGCCGGGTTGCCAAACAAAACGGTTTCCCATGCCGCTGTATGCCGATAGTTCCGCCTTATCAGTTTTTTCACCCGTAACGGCGAAGGTCGCTTCTAATATATTGATGATATAGTCCACTTCATTACCGTAATAATCAATAACGGGTATGTTGGGGATAATCTTACGGCTCATGTTAAAGCCGCCTCGAATATCCACATTGATAGCAAGAGGTGCAAAATACGATGCGTTAGCGTTTCGGCGCATGACATCGGACGGCGTTGCCCCGTGAAAACGAGAAAAGGCTTTGGTAAAACTCTCGGCGGTTTCGTAGCCATACTTCAAGGCAATATCTAATGCTTTGCGTTCCGACTTTATCATCTCTTGCGCGGCTAGTGATAATCGCCGTGAGCGGATATATTCACCGACTGTCATACCTGTAATAATCGAAAAAATTCGTTGAAAATTAGCCAATGACGAATTAGCACTTTTTGCAATGTCCTCAATATCCAATTCGTCGAGCAGCCTATTTTCAATATACCCGATGGCATTTTGCATTTCTTTTATCCAGTGCATATTTGCACCTCCAATCATTTATCAATGCAATCATACTACAAGGGCGTAATCTTATCTTGTCCTATAATGCTCGATTTTGTCCGAAATACAAAAATGTCCGTGTTGCTTAGAACACGGTATAAAATATAAATACTGCCGCCATGGCAATTCTTTCGGAATGGGCAGTTGACATTCTTGCACCATCACTATATCACATCTTTTGCGAAATTACCAACCCTCACTCGGCGAATATAGTAAATATGCAGCATAGCGGCGAATGGCTTCGATAGGTGTAGTTTTGCTTGAAAATACAGAGAGGGGGGGCAGGGGGCGATTTCCGGGCGGTTTTGCCACGCTTGTGCAGATTGGCTGTTTTGTCGCAATTTCGAGGACATTCTACTAATCGTTTTGGCAGTTATCGAAAATCAGAAAAATGACGCAAACTGCTTGACAGCGTGGCCTTTCAGAGGTTCGTGCAGAGCAAAAATCGCCCCAGTCCAACCTGCAATTTTCTTAGGGAGGGTGGAATTTTCACTAAGCAACGGTCTAAACAAAAAGCCATGATGTACAATACACCATGGCTTTTTATGCACCTCTACATTACATTATTTAATATCCTCACCATACCTGTCACCACTTGCTGTGCCTGAAACGCCATGTTTGAACGGAATAAGTACCCGCCGTGACTACACGTATTGCCCATGATTCTATGCTGGTACAACAAATGCAACGGGTCACGTGCCCAACTCGGAATGGTGTCGGTAAACGGCAAATCCTCGGGACGCACACCCGTTGGAATTTCATGCTCAAACAAACTAAGCAGCCGCCCCAACATAACCGCCGCACTCTGACGATCAACCGGCTCAAATGGACGGAACTTCAAGCCCTGCCACTGATACGACTCCATGCCCAAAATCACGCCCAGCTGCGCCAAGTACAGCACGTCAGGGTCGGTCGAGTCGGTAAACTGAACCGGATGCAGCGTTGACGGGTCACGGGACGCCACGAACTCCGAAATACTCATGCTGCTGACTTCCTCGATAAACCGAGCCGCTATGTCAGCGATATACTGACGCTTCATACCCTCCTGCCACTGGCTGCCCCGGCGCGCACGATAACTGACAATGCCGCGCTCGTAACCGTTGTAAAGATACGGGCGCGCCCAGCCCGTCGGCAGATGGTCGTACCGCCACAACGGATGCGCTGCACTCACGTTCTGCGGGAAGAATTGGAACGATGTATTCGGTGCCCACTGGTCGCCGTACCAGCCGCCAACAATAATCCGCGGATTGTGCCACCAGCCCGTCACGCTCGCCGGCGAACGCATATTGTTGCCATAAACCATCAAAAAGGATAGCAAAGGGTTGCGGACTACATCCAATTGCGTGAGTTTGTTGTTATAGACCCGCAAACTCATTAAGTGCCGATTATGCGACACATCCAGCTGCGTAAGGTCGTTGCCGGGAAGATTAAGCCCTGCCAAACTCGTAAAATGCTGCAACCCCGCCACGCTGGTAAGACTTTGTTCGGGCAACCACAAATCGAGTATATATGCTACGGCTGTGTCCATAACAGCACCCGTACCAACGATTTCCTCGGCACGAAGCGCACTGAGAAATCCGGGGTCGAAATCAGCCGTAATGTCACGCGGCGGCCGAATGACTATCGACAGCGGCATCAATCGCTCGCCAAACCCGTCTTCGACCCGCAATGTAAAGTTAAACGTGCCGTTTTGCGTCGGCATGCCTCTGAACGGAATCCCAAAGCCCCAAAGCTCCCCCATCGTTATGCCAGGCGGCAATTGCCCGCTGTGAAACGCGACAGTCGGCAGAAACCCCGGCAGACTGAACGGCAACTCAAAATTATACTCCCAACCAATCGACCCGTGCGGCATTGTCGTGTCTAAAAAACGCCCCGTTTCCAGTTCCCAAACCTCAATGTAATCGGACACATACAGAGTTCCCAGCTCGGTTTCTATGCGGTAGGTGAAATAAAATACGCCGACCTCGGTTGGTATGCCGTCAAATCGAATATGCCAAATATCAAAGATTCCCGGGAACAATTCGTCCGTTATCCCCGGTGGCAAACGTCCGTCGACTAAGCTAACATCAACAATCGGCGCCTCGGCACGGAAATTAAAACCGGGTCTTACAGGAGGTGACATATCAACAAACATACCCCGTGTCAGCATTGACATAACATACGGCGGGCGAACCGTTCGCGCCACATAGGCAAAAGGCATCCGCGCGACCACTGTGCCGTCGGTTCGTACATAAATATGCCCATCGTAAATTGTCCATGGCGCGGCTTCGGTGAGTTGAATCTCGGCATGAAACGCCGCCGTGTCGCCCGCGGCAACGGTTACCGTTTGCGTGTCAAGCGTCAGATGTGCCGCATTGTCCGGATTGTGCGTAAAGACGTAGGTAATATCGTATGTACGCGCCGTGTCGCTTGTATTGTTTATGTCGACTTGCATGGCACTCAACGCCGTCACAGTTTCATCCTCCGGCGTAAAGCTGCCGCCGAAACTAAGCGAACCTGTCTGCATGGTGCCGAATGTTTGTTGCCCCATGTTCGCCCATGGAATCAGCGGCACTCTTTCGTAAACCGCCGACACAACGGTATCGGCTTGCACCGCCGCCAACACGTCGATGTAGCCTGCACCGACGTCAAATACGCTGTATGCGACAGCTGTTCCGGGGCGTGGCGACAGTTGCGCTGCCGTGTTCATCATACGGGTTTTAATTTCTTGCGAATTCCATTCGTCAGCGGCGTTGGCACGGCTGTATTGTTTCATCAACGCCACGGCACCGGCAAGATGCGGCGACGACATTGACGTGCCGCTCATGTAGTCATACAACTGACCGGGATAGTCGTTTGCCGGATGCCACGGAGGCACGGCGGAAAAGACTTCGTACCCGTGTCCGACGATATCCGGCTTGATTTCAAAGCTGTCCCCAACCGGTCCGCGTGACGACCATTGCGTCAGCCAAACGGTATCGCCGTCAATGCCCGCGGCACCCACCGTCAGCGACATACTCGACGTGCCGGGAACACCTACGCTGAAATCAGCGGATTCATCACCGGCGTTACCGGCAGCAATGACAAAAGTCATATTCGGATAGGTCAGCATGAGGTTGTTGATTGCCACGGTATCCATTTCAACTGCGGTGTTCAATGCCGCGCCCAGCGACAAATTGACGACATCGGGTTGATCGTAAGCGGTCTGCTCAATGCCTGCCAGCACGCTGTCTTGCGTCGCCCAGCCGCCGGCTCCCAGCACGCGGTAGGCTATCACTTGTGCACCCGGCGCGACACCGAGAATTGAGTTGGCACCGTTGCCGGTATCGCGTCCGACAATCGTGCCGGAAACATGGGTACCGTGGTCGGTCATGCCGCGCTCGTCCATGTCGGGATGCGTCATGGGCGATGTTTCCATCGGGTCGTTGGTCGATTGGTTTTCGTCAAAGATAAAATTACGCCCGTAAAACGTGCCGTTGATGGCGTCGGCGGCGGTGATGTCGGGGTTGCGCGCTTGCATTTCGGCAAGCGTCGGGAATGCGCTGTCGAACGCGGGGTGGTTATAGTCAATGCCGGTGTCCAGCACGGCGACGAGTATGCCTTCGCCACGGTAGCCCATGGCGTGCAGATCGTCGACACGCATGGTGCGCCGTCCGTCAGCCATGCCGTAGGGCGTAGAGTTTGGTGTAATATTCAGCGGGTCAAGGGTATCGTCCCGTTGCGGAGGTATAAGCTGTCGGCGTTGGTTAGGGAGCACGACACGTACGCTGTCAAAGCCGGGCAGCAGCGCCACCATATTCGACGGCAGGGTAAGGCTTACGCCGTTGAGGGCTTGGCGATACTCCCAGCGAATTTCGTAAGTCGCGCTCGCCATGCGTGACTGTTCGCCGAACAGCACAGACAATTCGGCACGGAAGAGCTGATGCTCCTCCTCAACTCTCCGCTCAGCAGTATGCAGTGACAGCATGCGTCCTTGGGTTTGTGCGTCGATGACTTGCACCCCGGCGGGGTCGTGTTCGAATAATACAATGACGCTGACGGGCGTGTCATCGTCCGTCAATTCGTAATCACCCTCAAAGCCGATGAGTCCTTGATAGACTTGTCGTGCCGCGCGAATAGATTGTAATGCGTCCATTTGTTCGGGCGGCAGTAGAATCGGCAGTTCGCCGGGGGCTTGCACGGCATTTGCCGGCAGGATGGTTAAGAATAGGAGCAAGGTTAGAAGTAGGCTGAGTGATTTTTTGAATTTCATTTTTTCAGTGTCCTTTCTTACGTGATGTGAACGTGACCGGAATTTTGAGCGAATGTATTGGCCGCAGGCAGTCGAAAAACGCACTGCAAATGCAGTTGCGCTAGACTAAAAAAACCATGGTGGCAGATTATTTCCTGCCCATGCATTAAAATAACACACACGAACCGGGCAAAGTATCAGGTAGATTTGAAAGGAATTTTTTGCTATGGCTTTCGTACGCATGGCGGGCATTTACTAATACAATAATAATGGCGGCGCATTGGGGTAAAATGTTTTAACTTACTATATAACATATTGAGTGAAAAAGCAATCATTAGTCTTTGGAATTTTTGGCGACGGCTCAGTAAATTGCGACTAATCCATAAACCTCGACAATCATAAACCAACCGCAATCTCGCAGTATCACCACCCTGTCTTTACGTCCGATACGCCAAACAAAGACTTTCAAGAGTTTTTAATCCAAGATACATCCTTTGCCTTTGCAAACAAAAATATCTTCCACTACAAAAAATACAGCCATTATGGCTGGTGGCAATATCGGTGGCGTAGCGATGTCCGGAATAGCAGCATTCACTATGACAGGCGGCACAATCAGCAACAACACAGCAGAAATCAATGGCAACGGCGTGTTTGTGCCATCAACGAATTATCGGCAAGCAAAAACCCCACCAAACCGTTGAAAATGCAACAGTTAGGCGGGGTTTACGTTTTGGAGCGGGTGATGGGGATCGAACCCACGCGGCCAGCTTGGAAGGCTGAGAAGCGAAATGTTGCATTCGCTGCAACGCAATTGTTACGAGGATTTCAAGACATTATTGTCCTCTGTTTTGTCTGCTGATTGGTGGGCATTTATTTTATTTGCTGCGGCTTCTATCACATACTCGCTGGTGTCTGTATAGATGTTAGCCGTCACCTTGACATCGGAATGTCCCATCAAATACTTAGCGACGTTGAGCGGCACTCCGGCATCTTGTAAGTCAGTACCATATGTATGGCGCAAACAATACGGAACGAGGTCATCATCAACAACACTTATAATAATCTTATTCCGATATACAGTTGCGCCCATCGCTATATTTAACTCACGCTTGAAATTAGTCCAAAGACAACGCCCGCTAGAACCTGTATGTCTTTTTTTAGTAGTGGGTTGTGTAAAAATGGGTTGAAATGGACTACTACGCACGACTTTGAAATCATCAAGCAACTTTGATGGGATAGGAATAGAGCGAATGCCGGCCACACTTTTGGGCTCTTTTATTTCGTTTGAGCCTGACTCCTTAGCACGGCTGATATTGATACGAGCCTTGTCAAAATCAATATCACGCCAATCTAGTGCAAAAGTTTCACCAGGGCGTAGTCCGCAGTATAACATAGTTTTAATCCAAAGTCCGGCCCTATGAGTTTCGCAAAGGGCAAGAATATACTTGCGCTCGTGCGGGGTTATGCTCCTGTACGAGCCTTTTGTCGTTTTTGGCATAGTTAAAGCCTCGGCAGGGTCATAAATTATTATACGACTGATACGCGCTTGCTTAAACATAGCTTTTAACAAATTACGAACCTTAGAAGTATCATCAAAACTATATCCAGCACGCTTGTTTAATACTTGCTGCAAGTGCATATCGGTAACATCTTTGAGCCGAAATGTTCCTATGGCGGGAAGTATGTGATTTTTGAATTTAGATAAATAGTCTTTATATACCTTATCCGTCACATTTCCTTTTTTGTATGTTTCTAGCCATTCCATCGCCCAACGATTAACTGTCATGTGCTTGCTAATGCCAATGTCACCATTTTCGAGCGCACGGATTTTATGCAATTTTTTTTCAATGGCCTCTTCAAGTGATTTGCCGCGTGTACGATATTTTTTTCCATTGTGAGTAAAATTCACAATATGATAATCGTATTTTTTCTCTTGCACAAATAACCTCCCACACCTAACCGTTTAATCGACTTTATAAAACACTATCCTTTTGCCTTTCCAATTATACGTCCACAAGTGAAGAAAGTATCATATTCTCCGATTGTAATAGGCTCGTATTCATCGTTAAGCGATATAAGTCTATTGCCTTGCAGCATTTTGAGATAACCCTCACCATTTAAGAAGAACACCCCAAACTGCCCACTTTCCACTTGTACACAAGTTTTCACAAAAACAATGTCGTCGTTAAAATACATCGGCTCCATACTATCACCGCGAACTTTCAACGCAAAGTCTGCGTTTTTTGGTGCATCCTCAAAATCGTAATGCTCATAATCATTTCCTTCCGCAAGCCATTGCCCGTCACCGGCTGAAACAGGAACATTATATAACGGTAGCTTTGATACTATTTTTTCAAATTTAGTCTTTTCATGCGTTGTCAAAACGGCATCAGCTTCGCCCATAAGTAAATAGTCAATCGTTGTATTCAATTCAGCCGCAAGCAAAACGAGTGTTTCGTGAGATGGTCGCGTGCCTGTGCGCTCATATTTATTGTACAAATCTCTACCAACACCTATACGTCTTGCCAATTCAGCTTGTGTGAGTCCGCGTTCTTTGCGTTTGGCTTTCAATCTTTCACTAAACATCATCATCACCGCCTCTTACGCTAAGCCTATCGCAACTTATTGCTCTCTTTTACCAAGCACTCTACCACAAATGAAAAAAGTATCATACTCTCCGATTGTAATAGGTTCATACTTACGGTTAAGAGACACAAGCCTATTTCCTTGCAACATTTTAAGATAACCTTCCCCATTTAAGAAGAACGCCCCAATTTGTCCACTTTCCACTTGTACACAAGTTTTCACAAAAACAATGTCGTCGTTAAAATACATCGGCTCCATACTATCACCGCGAACTTTCAACGCAAAGTCCGTATCTTTTGGCGCACCTGCAAAGTCAACGTACTCATATTCGTTTCCCTCTGCCAGCCATTGTCCATCGCCGGCTGAAACAGGGATGTTGTATAACGGTAGCTTCGATATTATTTTTTCATATTTAGTCTTTTCTTTCGGCAAAGTGGGAGTATCTGAACGACAAAGTAAATAATCAGTGGTAACATTAAAGAAATTAGTTAATGTTATAATCGTGTCCGCTGTAAGGGGGACATCCTCGGATTCATATTTTGAAACAACCGAGCGATTGATATTCAAAATTTTTGCTAAATCTTCTTGCGTCATCTCTTTTTCTTTTCTTAACTGCTGTATCCTGTTCACGTTTTGCACCTCCTAGTCTAGAAAAATAATATCATGTTCCTGTTGGGAACACAACGAATTGTTCAATATAGGAACATTTAGCGAAATTATTTTTATTTATTTTCAAAATAGTGCTTGACACGAACATTTTTATGTGCTAGAATGTGCACATCGTGAACATTGGAGGTGTGGTAGTAGATTATGAATATCGCAGACGCAAGAAAAGCTGCTGGTTTTTCAACACAGGAACAACTCGCCAATTACATCAAGGTTTCGAGGTCAACAATAGCTAAATTAGAGGCAGGGATATGTGTTCCTAGGTGGAAAACATTAAAATTGATAGCCAACGCATTAAATTGTTCAGTTGACGATTTACTATCTGATACGGCAAATCAAGAAGATGAGATTAAGAGCAAAGTCGCCAACGAAATAGAAAAAGGTGTGAACTTCACCAATGAATAAGCTAACAAGAGTGCCGGGCATACAGCTTTCATACGAGGCCTCCATCCTCTTCACAGCACATTACCAATGCCTGGCACTCTTTCTATATAATTATTTCACTTCAAATATAAATGCCAAATGCCATTCATTAAATTTTTTTCTCTCAACACCCAAACAAACGTTTTTTCATTAAGCAGGAGGACGTGCGACCATGACAGATAAACAAGAACTTGAACGGCGACTGATGTCGCACAAAAACGGCGCGGCCGCTTTATCAAAAACAGATGTAGGTAATTTCTTCGGACAAGGCAAAGACTGGACAAATAGCTTTTTGCACGGGCTTGCGTTCTTATCTCTTGGTCGGCAAAAGCTCTACCTCGCCACTGACATAGCCGGCCGTTGGATGGAACTCAGAACAATTAGCCAACCAAATCACTAAAACACATAGGAGGAAAACCCCATATGTCAAAAGATAACATTGGAGAACACACCGCCGAAATAGCTATCGAATATGGCGAGAAGTTACTTCGTGCGCTCTTCGCCGCAATTCAAAAAGCTGCCCATAGCATAACCCACGGATATAGTAATCTCAAACAACAAATTGAGCTACGAGAGCAAGAAGTCGCAGCATCAAAAAAAGATTTCAAAGGATATGACAAATCCGAACACCCTGAGCATAAAGGCGAACCGCAAATCAAGCTCAAACAACATATTGAACTTCCGGAAAAAGACGCCGAGTCATTAAAAGCACAGCTACAAGAGGCTGATGTTCAATGCAGACTAGAAATGCAACCCGGCACAGACTTATTTGGCAAAACACCTATATACAATGTTTGGTTCAACGGTCGGGATTACCCAAAAGTCCAAGAATGCCTACAACAAATCGCACCGGAATGGTTAAAAGAGAACAAAATGCCAGCCGCTCCCGAAGCCCCAGCACCGCCCACCGCAAAAGCCTTTACGCTTCCGGAACAGGACGCTATTGCCCTCAACCGCTACCTTAAAGACACCGGCATAGATTATACCGTTAAAGAGCGGACTATCGGCACGGATGGTAAACCAACAAGCGTTACATTCTATTTTAAGGCAGAAGATTACCCCACTATCTCAAAAGGGCTAGGGAAAGCGTGCGAGCGTTGGCAGTCCGAACAAAAGAAAGAGCTGACCTACCAAAAACGCAGAGATATGGCAAATCAAAAAGCTCATAGTCAAGCTAAAACGCCAAAGGTCACTGAAAAAGGTGTTGAGCGATGAAGACAGTTAGAGCTAAAAGCACCAAGCCAAAATTTATCGTTACCGCCATCTTTTCACTAATTGTTGCATATTTCGGCAATCGTCTAGGTGAAATCTTCGCTTACTCTTACGGCGACATCTTATATCGCATCGAAGCAAGTATAGGAGTATTCCACACTATTACAGATAATCCGCTTCATATTTCATTTCATGAAACAGCACTTATTGTAACAGCCATTGGATTTTCCGTCGTATGGCTAGGCTTTATATCCCTTACATTCTCAGCCAAAAAATATATGCGCGGGGTAGAGCATGGCTCATCCGAATGGGGTACATCGCACAGCATCAAAGGTTTCGTCGATACTAAACCAACAAACAATCTCATCCTAACCTCTACGGAAAGCCTGTCACTGTCCGGCCGGATGAAAAATCCTACTTACAACCGGAATAAAAATGTATTGATTGTCGGCGGTTCGGGTACAGGCAAGACACGATTTTACGTCAAGCCGAACCTCATGCAAATGCACAGTTCCTATGTCGTTACAGACCCCAAAGGCAGCTTGTTTCACGAAACAGGCAAAATGTTTGCCGATGCCGATTACAAAATCAAGGTTTTCAATCTCAAGGATATGGACGCATCAGATTTCTACAATCCTTTTGAGTACATCGAAACCGAGGACGACATCCTCAAACTCATCAATAATCTCATCGCCAACACAAACCCGGACAAAAAAGGCGGCGGCGACCCGTTTTGGGAAAAATCGGAAACAGCCCTACTGATGGCAATTTTCAGCTACCTAGTCTTCGAGTGTCCACCAAGCGACCGCACTTTTTCGGAAGTGTTAAACCTCATCCGTATGGCAGAAGTCAGAGAGGACGATGACACCTTCCAAAGCCCACTTGACCTACTCTTTGAAGAACTAAAACAGGAAAAACCTCATTGTTTCGCAGTCAAAGAGTATCAGCTTTTCAAACAAGCGGCCGGCAAGACAGCCAAAGGGATTTTGATTTCTGTCGGTGTACGCCTCGCCCCCTTCGACATTGAACGTGTCGGCAAACTACTTTCCAAAGACACGTTGGAGCTTTATAGCCTCGGTGATGAGCGCACAATCCTCTACATTATCTTGCCGGACACGGATAAGACCTTTAATTTCATTGCGGCCATGATGTATCAACAGCTATTCGATATTCTCGTCCGTGTCGCTGATAAACAAAAAGGCGCAAGGCTCAAACATCATGTACGGTTTATCTTAGACGAATTTTCAAATATCGGACAAATCCCCGGCTTTGAAATTCTAGTCAGTACCATCCGTAGCCGCGAAATGTCGGTCAGTATCATTTTGCAAACCATTTCCCAACTCAAAAGCCTATACCGTGACGATAAGTGGGAAACCATCGCCGGCAACTGTGACACATGGCTCTTCCTTGGCGGTTCTGAGCAGTCCACGTTGGAGCTAATAAGTAAGAAATGCGGCAAAACCACAATTGACCATCGCAACATAAACGAAAGTCACGGTCAAACGCGCTCATACTCAAAGAATTATCAAGTCTTAGGGCGTGAACTGTTATTGCCGGATGAAGTTGCACGAATTGAGCGCACCGAATGTATCTTGTTAATTAGTGGTTGCAATCCATGGTTAAGTCAGAAATACGACATCGAGTTACATCCAAACTACCGTCGTCTGCTCGACTACAATGACGATAATTGGTATGACATAAGCTTGCGAGATGCAGAGCGACACCAAAAGAAGGAGGAACAAACTATATTATTCTTTGATAATGTCATTGAACGGCGACGGCTCGATGAAATACTCGACCCCCGCGACTTCGACGACATACCAACAATCGAACTCGCCCCGGACGGCGTCCCACCAACTACACGCACCTACGAACAACAAACCATATAAAAAAGGAGTTAAAACAATGAATATTTTTAATGATGTTATCAGCCTAATCATGAGTATCCTAACATTTGGCGGCGGCTTTATGATAATTTGGGGGCTTGTTGGGATTTTCTCAAATATCCGTGAGAAAAACGGCCCGGAAATTACAAAAGGCGTATGGACATCCGTTGGCGGCCTCGGCATTATTTTAGCCGCACAAATTTTCGCAAATCTCGCAGTCCCCGGCTAAAAAGAAAAGGAGAGTGATTGCTAATGCTTAGAAGTGGCATCCGTAATATGCTCCGTGACATCGTTGAGCTACTATACGGCGTAAACGAGTCATCGGGGCTAAATCAATCGTTAAGTAATTTTAATGATATTCTTTTCGACGCTTGTATGAGAATTTTAAACTATGTCATGCTGCCAGCAGCGTTTGTAATTCTCTCCTTGTTTTTCCTGTTGGAGCTACAAAAACTAACTACGCGCGTTGAAGCCGTGGGCGGCAGTCAGCTAGGCGTTGAGCCTGTAATAAAAATCCTAGTCAAAATGGCAATTTGCGTTTTAGTTGTAACTAACGTGAGTACCATCTTAGAGTCTATTTACGACACGTCGGTTTATCTTATCAACCAAACCGACGCCTTGCTCGCCACTGACGCCAACGCACAAATTGATATGGTGCAATTGGAGCGGCTAGTCAACAACATGGGGCTTGGCGAACAAATTGTAGCACTGTTGGTATCATTCGTCGTGTGGTTAGTCGTTGTCGTTGCTGTACTTCTCGTTACGCTCATTGTCATCGGCCGCTTTATTGAACTATTCCTATTGATAACTATATCACCGTTGCCAATTGCAACCATCCCACACGAAGAACATAGTGCCATCGCCAAAAACTTTTTCCGGAGATTTGCTGCCGTGAGTATACAAGGCATTCTCCTATTTTTGGTACTACGTTTCTATCCATTTATCATAACGCACCAATTAAATATGGCTGATGATGGCGGCAACTTTTTGATGATGCTGATGTCATTAGCCGGCTTCGCCGTAGTACTAATTATCGCCATTTTGGGGACAAACGCCATGGCGAAGAGTATCGCATCGGCGCAATAGGGAGAAAGAGTATGAGCGAATTATCACCAACACAAGAATTATCACTAATGGTTTATATGTTGTCCGCGCTAATAGGGTTTACCTTTTTCTTATGGGATTATGCGACTTATTACGAAAAGTTTAATATTCTTAGGGGCATCAAAATTAGCTTTACAGTATTATTTTCTACATTCGCCCTCATTAACCTGTTGATTTTCTCCGGTATATTCCCTGACTTTTGGCTCTACATCTTCCCAGAGCTTAGGCCTTAGAAGCTTGAAATCTTCCAAAGCCCGAACAAAAGTAACTAACCCCATTATAAAAGCTACCGTTGCCGTTACACTTAATAAAATTGAATTAAATGTCGGTGCTGTTATTCCTATACGCCATGATGTAATGACAAAAGCGACAAACGCCAGCAACAGAAACCCTATTACCCACAGAACAGCCCATTGCAACTTTGACGGTTCGGCCGGATAGCCCAAACTTCTTCTTATTTGATTAAATTCCATCCTAATACGATTGGCTAAATGCTGTTTTCTTATATAAGAAGATTCCTTTTTAAGATACTTTCTCAGCCTTATAATGATGTTTTGCGAAAACAGCATATTAAAATCTAAGTCGCTTGAAAGCCTGTTACTAAAATCCCTCAAATATTGACGCGCTCTATCCCTATCAATTTTTTGGTGCAAATTGTCTTCAACCACGTTGTAGTAAAGTTCTTTATAAACTTCAAATTGTTTTTCTAACACGCTTAGGTTTTTCTTCCCCTCAATCAACTTCAACAGCAAGGCCAACATAAAAGGAAACAAAACAGCGGTTATAAACGGCATCCAAAGATTATCCATAAGCAAACCTTCCTTTTAAGGCAAAATCTTTTAATTATACACCATTCCACAATTTTTATCAACTAAAAATGAAAGGATAGCTACGAAGTATGTCTAATGCACTTGCAACTTATGTGCCAAAAGAGATTACAGAATACAAGCCTAAACTGGTGCTTGGCCTCACACTCCGGCAAGCAATCGGGTTGTTGTGCGCCATCGTATGCGGCGCGGCAGTTTTCTTCCTCTTCCGGCAAATTCTCGACTTTCCGATGGACATAGCCAGCTACATCACAATGGCAGCGGCGTTCCCGGCATTAAGCGTAGGTTTTCTACGTCCCGGTGGCCTCAACTTCGAGCAGTACGCTCGAAACCGTTATAGCCATTACATATGTGTAAAAAAGCGGACACATAAAAACATAAAAATATTAGATAAGGAGGCAACACGACGCAATGAAATTATTTCAAAAACAGCCCAAGCAAGAGGCAAGCAACGACTCTTCGAGTGCGACGACGAAACAATCCAGAACTGGGTTCAAGAGCAAGGTGCAAACGCACATGGCTCGCGCAAAGCAACTCGACAAAAACGAAGCGCGGCGAAGAAAAGAACTGGCAAAAAAACTTCAACGTCCCGGTAAGATAAACACTACCGCAGAAACCATCCGCTACACACGGATGATTGAAAATGGCATCTGCGAAATTGTGCCGGGTGTATATTCAAAAACAATCAAATTTTCAGACATCAACTATTCCCTTGCCAAAGAGGAGCGCAAAATTGCCCTTTGGACAAAATATTGTGAATTACTCAACAGCCTGCCATCGTCAATTTCAGCACAAATCAATACCATCAACCGCCGCACTGACCGCCAAGTATTCGTTGACTCGGTGATGATACCGGCCGCAAGCGACGGCAACCAAGAGTACCGGGACGAAATAAATGAACTTGTTGCGTCCAACATGTGCGAGGGTGACAACTCCATCGTTATTACTAAATACCTCACATTCACCGTCTATACCGAAGAATATGATGATGCCGTCAAGGAGTTAGCTCGTGTCGAAGCTGAGATAGAGAACAACTTTAAGAGTCTAGGCTGTGAAACGCAAGTCCTTGACGGAATTGAGCGGTTAGAATTACTCAACTACATCATGAAACCCAACGAGACATTTACTTTCCGCTACGAACAGCTGCTAGGCGAAAGTTTAACAACGAAAGACTTTATTGCGCCGTCTAGCTTTGACTTCTCAGAAAAATCATTTTTTGAGGTCGAAGACCAAATCGGTCAAGTGATGTTATTGGAAATTACAACAACGGAATTACCTGACGACTTATTGAGCCAGCTCACCACATTAAACGGCAGCTTAGTCACATCAATGCACATACAATCGGAAGAGCAGGACATCGCCATCGAGCGTGTCAAAGTGAAAATTGGCATGATGGAGGGCGCAAAATCCGATGTTGAGCGCAAAGCTGCCATCAAGAACCTGCCAGCGCATATTCCCTATGAACTCCAACGCAGCCTTGACGAAGCCTACAAGCTTCAAGACCTGTTGCTCAATAAAAAACAACGTATGTTTAAGGTAACGATTTTATTGTACACCTATGATAATGACGTTGAATCCTTTACAAACAACGTCCATTCGTTAATGACAACGGCACGTGTCGCGGGCTGCAAACTCCAAAAGCTAGATTTCGCACAAGAAGAAGCATTTAATTCCTGTCTACCACTAGGCATGAATTATATCGACCGCATCCGCACACTCACGACCGCCAGCACAGCTATCTTTATTCCCTTTACAACGCAAGACCTTGTGCATAAAGGCGGCATCAGCTACGGCATTAACGCTTTGAGCCATAATATTATCATGTTGGACAGAACCCAACTCGTCAACGGCAGCGGCTTTATTTTAGGCATCCCCGGCGGCGGCAAGTCGATGATGGCCAAATGGAACATCGGCTGCCTACGTTTCATACGTCCTGACGACGACATCATCGCTATCGACCCCGAACGGGAATATAAAAATCTCGCTGATGCGACAGGCGGTGAGGTCATCAATATCTCAGAGGGCAGTAAAACCTTTATTAACCCCTTTGACATTACAGATGATTATGACAAAGATAATCCGTTGGCGTTCAAAACAGACTTCATCACATCAATGTGCGAAGTCATTATGCACACCCACGAAGGTATGTCACCGCAGCAGAAGTCTGTTATATCGCGCGTTTGTGATTTGACATACGAAAGCTACTTTAATGCAAAAAAGCACGGCGACGATGCACCAATGCCAACGATGAAAGATTTTTACGACATTCTCCGAGAACAAGAAGAACCCGAAGCACGAAGCATCGCATTGGCATTAGAGCGTTTCGTCAACGGCAGTTTGAATGTTTTTGCGAACAGAACAAACGTGGAAACCGACAACCGCTTTATTGTCTTCGACATCAAGGACTTGGGTAAACAACTCAAAACATTGGGAATGTTGGTTGTGTTAGACCAAATTTGGAATCGTATCACTGCCAACCGCGCCAAAGGGCGCAGGACTTGGGTATTCATCGACGAAATCCATCTCCTTTTTGCTAACGAATACGCCGCGCTTTACTGTCGTGATTTATGGAAACGCGCAAGAAAATGGGGCGCAATTCCAACCGGCATCACTCAAAACGTCGAAGACCTCATCACATCAGACATCGCCCGGACAATGCTATCTAATAGTGAGGTTATCGCCTTGTTGGCACAAAGTCATACCGACCGCGTAGAGCTTGCCGAGCTGCTTGACATCAGCCCCGAGCAGATGGAATACGTTATCAATCCAAAGCCGGGCGAAGGATTGTTACGCGCCGGGGAAACAATCATCCCATTCAAAAACAAGATACCAAACCATCTAAAAATCTACCAGTTAATGACCACAAAGCCCGAAGATGTAGCAGCACAGCAAGACGACAAATCCGGATAAATAAATCGGTTCGAGAGAGGAGCTTATCATGCGTGAACCAGCTTACAAAACACAGCGCGAACAACGGCGCGAACAGGCTAAATCTGAATACGCTGACTCGCTCCTCCAACGTCGTGATGACTCAGCCGCCCATCAATCAATGTTGTCGGACAATGATGCTGCCAAAGTCGCCCGTTCGACACTCACTACACACAACGCGGCTGACTCTCTCAATCTTGACGTAACGGCAGCGATGACTGCACCTAATATATCACGAGCATCAAGTTCGGTCAAGACTGCCGGAAAAACGGCAGTGAAGCCAAGCGGCAGTGATACAGTCTACAAAATAAGTCAAAACATGGGGCAGAAGCGCACTGTGTACAAACCCAAACGCATACGCAAAAACCTTGCGAAAAGGGGCGAAGGCGTTGTCGGTTCAGCGGCCAATACCTTAGGACAAAGTGATGACATCGGCGCAAAGACAATCGGCACAGGCTATCGCGGTGTAAAAACAGGTGTACACACGACTACCATTGCAGCAAAAGGTGTTGGTGGTGTTATCACGGCCGAAGGTAAAATGCTCCGCGACCTCGCTGCGAAAAAATACGGGGAAGCGGCAAAAGATGTCGCCAAAGGCGCGGGTGGCGTTGTAAAAAGCGGTGCGGGTCTTGCATCTGCCGGTATTAAAAATGCCGGGCAATCCACTACGAGTTTACTCCGTCGTAGTGATGATTTAGGCGCAAAGGCAGCCGGTGCAAGCTATTCCGCTGTATCAAAGGCGCGAAGGACAACAAGAGCAGCGCGCCGCACCGCCGGCACGACGATACGAACAACCCGCCGTGTCGCCCGTGGCGGTATCAGAGTAGCCGCCTTAGCAATTAAATCGATAGGATTGCTCTTGCCCCTAATTGCTATTATTGCGCCCATTATCTTAGTTGTCGGCATTATTCCCACGTTCTCGCTAACAAATACAGATTGGGAACTGAGCATCACATATAAGTATATTGTCCGGCGCGATGTGCGTTTCCAACAAGACATAAATAGAACTATCAACGCGACTCCTGATGATTGGCAAACTCACTTTTATCTAAACGGTCAATCATCTACACGCATGGCTATGCGCATCGAAACCAACGCCGATAATATGCTTAATTATTTCGACACCCGTTATGGCGAATATCAGCTCAACAGCACAATCCTGTTTTGGACAGACGATACAACCGTACGGCAGCGAATCAATAATATCCATAACGCAATGCACAATTTCTCCCACTACGATTGGACAGAAACCATAACAGTTTATCCCGAATACCCCAACGAATACGGCGAATACCCCGAGCCTGAAACAATTACCATTCGGCATCGTAACATTATGCTGGAAACAATGACGTTTGACCAATATGTAGACCAGACACTTATCGCCCGGCTGGACGAAGAGCAGCGCGAAAGATACGAGGCCATCCGTGAAGTGGGAACATACACCTTCCGAAACATATTGTCATCGCCATTCCCTGATATAAATTGGCACTGGCATAAAACACAGCGTTTCGGTTGGCGATTGCTTGCAGATAACACTATCCAAGAATACAACGCTATCGGCGTGACTGTTCCGCCCGGCACGGCTACCCACGCGCCAACCTTTGGTACAGTCCGGGAAGTAACCCGTCAAGCCGACGGCACATATCACGTTGTTTTCTCAAACGCTGAGGAGCGCATCCGCTTCTCCGGCCTAACATCCACAACATTATCCGAAGGCGACGCAGTGCATAATCGTGAACAGATTGGCATCGCCGGTGGTTACACTTCTATCGCGTTCCGGCTTAATGGCCAAAGGCTTAACCCATTGTTCTATATGGAGAACGACCTCGCTACGTCGGACGAACGACAATCTTACGGCAACGCCGGCTACCCGTTGACACTCGATGAGGCAGAACGCTTACGAACTGTTGCAGAACGCTACCTAGGTTTCCCGTACCAATGGGGCGGTTCAGCTCCACCAGCCTTTGATTGTTCCGGGTTCGTCATATGGGTGCTGCGCCAAGCCGGTATTGCAAATATGAGCCGCGTCGGTTCGACTTCCATGTACATCAATTACACCATCCGAATACCGCCTGACCATGCAATGCCCGGCGACTTGATTTTCTTTCATAGCACATTCCCAACTGACCGTATGACATCCCATGTCGGACTCTACATGGGCGGCGGTTATATGATACACGCCGGTAGCCCCATACACTACGCCAATATCCATACTCCATACTGGACAAGACATTTCTTTGGGTTCGGGCGGGTCATTCGATAACACTATGTTTGAAAGTAGGTACAAGATGATGAATTTGCCAAAACGTCTACTTGCAGAAATCGAAGCACGGAGAAAAGCTGCCATCCGTTGGAATAGTGCTGATATTTATATTACACAATGGTGTAAGCAGAAAGGTATTGAAATTGAATATATGAGCGGATGTGTCGGGTCTATCTGTGAGCCATATGCCGCAAACCATTACACAATTGAACAAATTAAGGAAGCATTAAATAACGAAATGAGGTGAAGATATGGCTACCGTAGCCACCAACAACGTAACAAAAGCCCAAATCGAAGCTGCCCGTAACATCGACATACTCACATATTTACAGGTCTATGAACCGGACAACCTTCGCAAAGTTGGCAACGAGTACCGCCTCCGCGACCATGACAGCATTACTATCAGCAACGGCAAGTGGTATAGGCACTCTCAGGATATTGGCGGCGCAAATGCACTTGATTTTCTCGTTAAAGTCCGGGGCGTACATTTTGTGGATGCAGTACAAAGCCTAGTTGGTAAAAACACACCGACCATGTCACCGACACTAACAACGGCATCAAGGCCACCACCGCCAAAACCTTTTAAGCTCCCATTGCCTAACGCCGACAACCAGCGCGTTTTCGATTATCTTGCCAGTGAGCGCGGCATTGATGTAGGAGTTATCGGAAATTGCGTCCGTGATGGTCTCATTTACGAAAATGAATACGGTGCTTGTGTCTTTGTGGGAAAGGATAAAGACGGCCAACCACGTCATGCCAGCGTCCGCGCTACCAAAGGCAATTTTAAGCAAGACGTCGCCGGCAGTAATAAAGCATACTGTTTTTCAATCCCTCGCCTCAGTGACAGGGTGATTGTCTACGAGTCGCCAATAGACCTATTGAGTCACCTCACGCTTGAAAATATACATGAACAACGTGACAACGCATACCACAGCGCACCGCACCACCGCCTTTCCCTCGGCGGCGTTTCAATCAAAGCCCTTGACCGTTACCTCAAAGACCATCCCAATATCAAGCACGTTGACCTTCGGCTCGATGGCGACGACCCCGGTAAGGCCGCCGCCATTGAAATACGAAAAACACTACTGAACAAAGGGTACAGCGTTGATGTTTATTTCCCAAAAGGCGGCAAGGATTACAACCATGAATTGGTGGCGACCCGACGCGCTTTGGCATCGACCTCAAATCGGTGTTTAGATACAAAAACGCCTAAGCGTTAGCGCAACAAAAAGAGGGCGGGAAGCCCCGCCCTCGAACTATTTAATTACCTTGCTCCCAAAAACATCCTGCACCGCCATCGCCATAGTTTCTTCCGCCATCTCGCGTTCCTAAATAATTATCATTATTCAACTCTCTTTCAACAACCTGCGGTGTAGATTGCGGCGTTGGTACGGGAGTAGGTGCAGGTGTAGGTGCAGGGACAGGCTGCTGAGCCGGTCTTGGTGTGTTAGCAGCCCCCGGCGCAGTAGTAGGTGTAGTAGGTTGCGAAGTAGGCGCAGGAACATTCATCGAAATATCCACCGGCTCAGTTTCAAGCTCGTATTGCGGTTCAACTTCATGCTCAGTTTCATACTCAGACTCAGGTGTAGCCCTTGACGCAATCACTATGGGTCGCTGAACCTCCGGGCACGGGTTTGCAAATTCAAGTAACTGCGGCGTAGACCTAATCGGCGGCGTCACTTCAACAGTTGGGACTGTATCTTTGGTCAATGATGTAGCTCTCTCAGACCTTTGGCAAGCTGTAAATAACAGCATCAATAATGCAATCCCTAAAAATATACTCAATCTCTTTTTCATAGTTCCTGTCCTTATCATAGAATTTCTAGTTATTTAAATTATACCATAAAATGGCGCAACAGTCAAGATTTGTTCACTATATTTCAAAGAACGAAAACACCATATCAACCAATTCGTCAATAATATCTTGTGGTGCTTTTTCTAAAAACTTTGCGTTTCGCTTGGACAAGTCCAACGCCTTAACTTGCTCACACATAATCACGCCGGTCGTCCTCGTTCTGGCATCCAACATAATGTGTATCGGCAAGCCTCGGTTTGTATTGGTTATCGGGCAAACAATAGCGGCGCGTGTAAATTGGTTAAACACATTATTACTCACCACAATAGCCGGTCTTCTTCCTTTTTGTTCATGTCCAGCCTGTGGGTCAAAATCCAGCAAGATAATGTCACCTTGTTCAAAAATCATTACCATATTTCATTCCCCACCGGCTTGCCCCAATCTGCTTCTTCGAAGACATACTCGCCTTGAAAATCTTTAAGTCTTTCTTCCAGCCGCATATGTCTTTTCCGCGCTGCTTTCCTGATTATGATTTTCCCATCTTCTGCCATAATATCAACTTCATCATTGGGACTAATTGACGCTTGCGACAATATGACCTTTGGTATTCGTATACCGCTGCTGTTGCCCCATTTTTGAATAACACCAGTACTCATACTGTAATCAACTCCCTTCAATTCGACAGTGTATACAATGTCTATACTCACAGTATATACATAGTTTATATGTTTGTCAAGCACTTTTGTACAATTTTCTGTAAATATTTTTCTGTCTGTAACCGCGCTTTACTCCCGCAAGGGATTTATATAAAAACAACTTAAACAAAAGAAAGAAGAGGTAACTCACATGAGAAAGAAAATCTCACTCATTCTCGCGCTGGTGATGCTCATATCACTGGTATCAATCGTGCCGGCACAAGCCCAAACGATAGATATAACACCAACCCAAGGCGGCACAGTACAATTTGTCCGTCCCGGTCATTTTATCTATGTGCCGGGTGCGTGGCAGCTCCCCGGCGGCACACGGACAATGGAATTTTTCCAAATGCGGCTTGAAGGCAATCTATATCCCATTTACTGCCTTGAACCCCTTGTCGCAGCACCATTACCGGGTAACTATGCTTACCGTGTCTTAGCAAACAATCTCTTGTTGGCGCGAGCATTGTATTATTCGTTCGGCGCGCCCGGACAACGTTATTATCTCGACACGCTTGCAAATGTGCCATTGGCAATAACATCTTTTACCGGCAGTCAACGTGGTGACTCATTGTACATCCTTTCGCGCATTACACTAGCATATATCTACGGTGCGCCCGATGCGTTCTTTGGCATTAACGCAACAGGTATTGCAGCAGCGCGGGCGTTCCGTGCATGGCTGGAAACAGCACCACATCCGCCGCATGCAAACAAATCTTTTTCCAATGCCAATGTAAATGCCACACTCAATATTGCTGAAAATCGCCAAGAAACGCCGTGGATTACGTTCAACGCAGACACACGCAACGCCATCACCATGCCCGTTAGCAATTTCGGTACCGGTGTAACATTGCAACGCAATCGCGGCGGCACAATTACAGGACATACCGGCAACGTGGAATTACGCGGTGGCGACCAATTCCGACTATTCGCTCCACTTCCGACACCGGCAGGGATACGCAACAGCGGCGACTTGCGCGGTACTGAAACAAGGCACTGGTACGCGCTCCTGTTCAACGAAAATAATCCGGGTACGCAAGTCTTGGGTGGCTGGTCATATCGCGTTGACCCCGCTGACCCCATTCGCTTTGCTGTCACATGGCGGGAAGCGCACGGCAGTTTGCGTATCAACAAGACGGTCGAAAATTGGCATACCCGCGCAGGATTTGAGTTTGAAGTAAGGCGCGTTACAGGCAACGTCCTCATCGGCAATTTTACCACCAACGCCAACGGCTATGTCTATGTCCCAAACCTCGTGGCCGGAGATTATAGCGTTCGTGAAATCGTGCCGTATGGCTTCGTCGCACCCACGCCCAACCCGCGCGTTATCACAGTTGTCGCAGGGCAAACAGGTAGCGCGGCGGCAAATACAACATTTAACAACGTGCGCCAGCAAGGACGCATTCGTGTTGAGAAGCACAGCACAAACCCCGGCATGAGCGTGTATAATCTTGCAGGTGCGGTATTTGAAATCCGTAACGCCGGCGGTACGGTCGTCGAAACCATAACCACCAACGCGGAGGGTATCGCAGAGTCAAACTTGCTCCCGTTGGGCGCATATACCGTTGTAGAACGTACCGCGCCCTATGGCTTCGTTCTTGACCCTACACCCCGCAGCGTAACATTAACATCGACCAACCAAACGGCAACCGTTTTTTGGGGCAACGTAAGTGTTGGCAATCGTCCGCAGGTCGGCCGCATCACCATCACCAAACTAGACCGCGACACCGGTGACCGCCCACAAGGCGATGCCACCCTCAACGGCGCAATCTTTGACATTTTCGCGGCACGGGACATCCGTCAGCCGAACGGCACAATTATTTTTACACAAGACCAATTGGTTGATACAATTTACACAGGCACGAATAATGTCGGCACGAGTCGCGAGCTGCCCCTTGGGGATTACTATTTTGTAGAACGTGTCGCGCCCCACGGCTACACACTCAACACTGAGCGTCACCCTGTAACAATCGCCTATGACGGGCAACTTGTGACGGTATCTAACACAGACGCCGAGTTGCTAAATCGTGTTATTCAGGGGCGAATTGCGCTTGTTAAATTCACTGACCCGGACACAGGCAATCAACAAATCATGCCGCCGCTGGAAGGTGCAATCTTCGACATTTTCTTGCGCTCGGCCGGTAGCTTTGAAAACGCATTGCCGACTGAAAGGGCGCGAATCACTACCGATGCCAACGGTTTTGCTGAAACAGGCTACTTACCATTTGGTTGGTATACGGTGCGCGAAGTCTACGCACCCGGCGATGTGCGATTGGTTGATCCGTTCGACGTTTTCATCAGCCAAGACGGACAAATCCATCGTTTTATACTCAGTAACCCTATTTTTGAGAGCTTAATCCGTATCGTAAAAACTGATGCCACCACAGGGCAGACAATCCCCGCGGCCGGCGTGGCGTTCCGCATCCGCGACTTAGCAACGGGGCAATGGGTATCGCAAACATTCAACTACCCCACGCCAACGGAAATTGACATTTTCCACACCAACGAAGAGGGTTGGCTCGTCATGCCTTTACCACTCCGCAGCGGCCAATATGAGTTACACGAAATTTCCGCTCCATATGGCTATTTGCTGTCACGCGAACCCGTACAGTTTACCGTTCACAGCTCCGTCGCCGGCGAAAATGACATTATCGAGGTCATTATGGCCAACGACCCTGCCATGGGCGTGATAAGTGTCAGAAAAGTCGGCAATATGCTTGTTGGCACAGAAGTCGCTGAAACCGACTTTGGTTACAAGCACGTCCCCGCCTTTGCCGAGCGTGGCTTGCCCGGCGCGGTCTTCAATATCATTGCCGCCGAAGACATCATCACACCCGATGGCACAGTCCGAGCCGTAGCCGGTGAAATAGTAGACACCATCACGACAAACGCGAACGGCAACGCTTCTTCGCGGCCGCTCTTCTTGGGTAACTATCATGTCGTGGAAATCTACGCACCACAAGGCTTTGTATTGGACGAAACACCGAAGTTTGTAACACTTGCCTATATCGACCAATACACACCGATTGTACACGAACTTATCAGCCGCGTCAATGTGCGGCAACGTGTAGCGATTGAGCTTGACAAATGGATGGAAACGCTTGACGGTCAATATGCACCGTATCATGATGTTGTCTTTGGACTCTTTGCGTATGATGACATCCTATGCGTAGACGGTGAAATTGTCATTGAAGCTGGTGATTTAGTATCGCTCATTACCTTAAATGATGTAGGCATCAGCGAATTTGTTGCAGAATTGCCTTGGGCGAATTTCATTATCCGTGAGCTGGCCACAGCCGAAGGCTACCGTGTCACTGATGAAGATTTTGAGGTCAGCATCGAACCCGCCGACCAAGGCACTTCCGTTATCAAGATTGCCGTCAATGACGGTGAACCTATCCACAATTATCTCATGCGCGGTGACTTGCGTGTCATTAAGACATTTGAAGGTCGCGAAACGCCCATCGCCGGCGTACCGTTTACCATTATTGGCGAAACCGTTGTAGGTGAGCGCATCGAAATTAATGCCGAAACGGATGAGAACGGCGAAATTGTCCTTGAAGGCTTGCCCATCGGTGAATGGACTGTAACTGAACTGTCCGGAGAGCAAAACGAGGGCTTTATCCTGAGTGAGCCTGTCACTGTTACACTCACCGAAGATGAGCTTGTCGAGCTTGCTATCCACAATTACCTCATGCGTGGTGATTTGCGCGTCATCAAAACATTTGAAGGTCGCGAAACGCCCATCGCCGGCGTACCGTTTACCATTATTGGTGAAACCGTTGTAGGTGAGCGCATCGAAATCAACGCCGAAACGGATGAGAACGGCGAAATTGTCCTTGAAGGCTTGCTTGTCGGTGAATGGACAGTCATTGAGTTAGCATCTGAGCTGAACGAGGGTTTTATCCTAAGTGAAGAACAAACAATCACCATCGCCGCGAACAAATTAGCAGAAATGTCAATCCACAACTACCTCATCCGGGGTTGCATCCACGTCACCAAACGAAGCTCCGCAACTGGAAATGTTCTTGCCGGCACTGTGTTCGGGTTGTATCAAGATGGTGTTCGTCTATACGAAGCGACCACAGGCGAAGACGGCGTTGCAATATTTGAACGTTTCCCATCCGGCGATTTTGTAATCTATGAAGTCCAAGCCCCGACCGGATATTTAATTGCAGACGAGGGTGTAAATGTAACAATTTATGAAGAAGGTCAAATTGTTGCTATCGACTTTACCAACGACCCAATTCCCAAAAGAGAAAACCCGCATACCGGCGACGGCCGCAACCTTCCATTATTTATTGCTCTCATGGTTCTCTCTTCTGCCGGCCTTCCTCTTGCCTTCATGGCGATGAAGCGCAAACGTAAAACCAAAGCATAGCTCCCTTCTTAACAGGGCGCGGCGATTGCTATTACATCAGCAAATCCCGCGCCCTGCCCCATGCCGGGGCTGACATAAAGAAATGTAAAAAGGCGGTCTTTAATTATGAGCTATTATTACAGCCATGAAGCCGAACAATATACATTTTATCGCTTGCCAAAGGCTCTATTTACAAACGCTCGTTATAAGAGCTTATCTGACGGCGCAAAAATCCTATACGGCCTCATGCTCGACCGCATGAGCTTATCTATAAAAAACAGTTGGACAGATGATAAAGACCGCGTATTTATTATGTTCACGTTGGAAAACATCTGCGAGTATCTGAATTGCGGTCGTGATAAAGGCGTAAAGATGACGGCTGAGTTGGAGAAAATTGCACTTATTGAGCGCGTCAAGCGTCAAGGCAAGCCAGCAATTATCTATGTGCGAAAGTTTTTAGACGCATCGCTGACTACTCAAAAACCACAACCGAAAACAATTGATACACAAGACTTTGACGATGCCGAAACACAAACTTCCGATGAGCCGGAAGACAATCTTATGACAACCCGAAGTCTAGACTTCGGAAAAGCCGAAGTCCGGACTTCGGAAAAACCGACTTCTAGACTTCGGGAAAGCCGACTTCTAGACTTCGGAAAAACCGACCCTAATAATACTAATAAGAATAATACTGAGAAGAACGATACTAATCCTATCGTATCTTATCCATCCGCACACACGCACGACATTGGATGTGATAAGACAGGACAGGATACGACCGTTGACGAATTTTCTTTGATGCGTTCTAAAATCCACGACCATATCGACTACCCCGGTTTACTTATTCAACACTTTAATCAACCTCTCGTTGACGAAATTGTTGAGCTGATGGTCGAAACTGTTTGTACACACCGGAAAACGCTTTGCGTCACCAAAACAGACTATCCGACCGAAGTCGTGCGGAAGCGGTTTTTGTCACTGGATAATAGCCATATCAATTTTGTTTTAGACCGCCTTCGCGAGAATATGGCCGACATTCGCAATATTAAGGCGTATATTTTGGCCATGCTGTTTAACGCACCAACGACAACCAACGCACATTTTACTGCAAGAGTGGCACATGACAATTCGCTGGGCTTGGAAAGTGTCGGAAGCAGTCCGTAACAGTTAGGAGGAACGCACTATGCAAAGTCGAGATAAACATGGTAGATTTCAGAAAAACACACTTGAAAACCTGTTTGGTATACCGAATAACGACCTTGCGATGACAGCACTTGTTTGTGTGAAATGTGAACACGGAAGCAAGGATACGAAATTTCTTCCGATTTTGAAATTGTCCCCTTGCTCAAAGTGTGGTAACGATGAAGGGCATATGCCACTAAAAGATTATTTAGATTTACAGGAGGAAAAAACTATGAAAGACAACTTGCAATACCGCGAGGAACTTATTGCCGGGAACTTCCAAATTCGCGAGGAAAACTCAGCGTTTGCAGTTTATCAAAAAAGCTCATACTTTTCTGACAGTTTCAACCCCCAAGGCGAATGGGTGAATACTTGGAATTGCTGTGCAACATACAAAACATTAAATAATGCAGAAAAGTATCTTGAAAAGCAGATAGCTTGCCAATTCCCGAAAGGCTACGACATCAGCGGCGTGTTGAATGCGATAGAGTTAATCACGGAAGAAAAAGAAATTGACGCCCCTGACTCTATGCACTACAAATCAAAGCCTGCTGAAAGCCTCCCGGATGGCTGGCATTGGCGAGAATATGACGATGGCAGCGGTGCGTTGGATGCGCCGGATGGGAAAAGTTATTTTTCTTATGACCGCATGACAAACGAGTATCGTCATCCGAATTTACAAGGTTGGTCAACTATGGGTGACTACCAGCAATTCAAGACGATGGCAGCGCAATGGGTAAGGGATAATGTGGTTGACAGAGGCGATATAGCACCGAAGTCGCAAAGCTCCCTCGCCGACCGCTGCCAAGCTGCAAAAGAGGCTTCCGCAAAACAAGATAACAACACACCACAAGGGGGAAAGCAACATGAACCTAATCGCTAAATTACGCGCCGGAAAGCGCGGTCGTACAGCCCTTATGATTGTCGGGATGGTCTTGCTGCTGGCTGTTGTCAATTTACTCAGCCGCGACAATTCCCGCAATAGTCCGAATGACACCGCCGAACCGTCGCCGTATTATGCCGAACCTACATCTGCCCAAACAGAAAGCCCGGCAGCAGTTCCAACAGTACCCCCTACCCTCATGCCGACAACTGACCCGTGGCCGGACGATTTCGAAGACCCGCACTATGAATATCCGGACAACCGCGCCGTTGCTGACGCACAAGCATATAACCCAAATATCGTTGGGCGTGTCATCGGCACCGGCCTCGATGCTCATTTTATTCAAGGTGGTAACAACACACATCCCAATGATGCCATTTTCTTAGATTGGCGTTCGCCATCCGATTTTTCTGCCTTTAATACGCTCATTTTTGGCAACCGCCATCAGTCTTTTGACCCAATAGGTCAATTACTTAACCGTTCTTTTTTTGACGCAAACGAATACTTAACAATCATTTTGCCTGAGCAGACAATCAACTTGCGTGTAATGGCCGTCGTCATCCTCAACGGTGACGAGCTATCCCTTATTGACCCCGCACTCTTCGCCGGCGACGCGCAATTTGGCCATCTTCTTGGTCGTTACGGTTTCAACCACGACGCATACCACGCACAAAAAGCTCGGCGGCAAGAGTTTCTGCGATTTATTGAGCAACACGCAATACACTTCCGGCCATCCTACGCTACGACCGGCAGCCGGCTTGTAACATTTTTGCCGACTGACACAACAGTCCACGACAGCCAACTTTTAATCATTACCATCAATGATGGTGGAAGGGCGGTATCATAATGCAACTTATCATTGCTGAAAAACCATCGGTTGCTCGTGCCATCGCTGCCGTTGTCGGCGCGAAGCAAAACAAAAACGATTATATCGAAGGCAGCAACTATTTGATAACATGGTGCGTCGGGCATCTTATTGAACAGGCATCGACCGAGGCTTATGATGAAAAGTACGCCAAATGGCGATTAGAACACTTACCTATCGTGCCTAACCCATGGCAATATGTTGTTTCAGCGAACACACATACACAATACACAGCCATTAAAAAGTTGATGGCCGACAAACGGATAAAAGAGATTGTCTGCGCGACCGATGCCGGCCGCGAGGGGGAGCTTATATTTCGCTTAGTTTACAATCAAGCCAAATGCAAAAAGCCCATACTCCGGCTGTGGACAAGCAGCTTAGAAGAGACTGCCCTTCGTGACGGTTTAGACAACCTCAAACCGGGCAGCGATTACGATAGCCTTTACCATGCGGCAATGGCTCGCGCACAAGCTGATTGGCTGGTTGGCATCAATGCGACACGTCTATATTCGTGTTTACTCAAAAGCACCACCAATATCGGTCGTGTCATGACACCGACGTTGGCACTGCTCGTCAAACGAAGTAACGAAATTGACAATTTCGGCGCACAGACTTTTTACATACCTGAGATTAATTGCAACGGTTTTATCGCCCAAGGTGAACGCCACGTTAACCAACGCCGTGCTGAAAAAATCGCTGAGCAATGCAACGGAAAAGATGCTGTCGTAGTTGACGTAAAAAAGGCAGTTAAATCAACTGCGCCGCCGAAACTCTACGATTTGACATCACTACAACGTGACAGCAACCGTATTTTTGGTCATACGGCGCAACAGACATTAACAGCAGCACAATCACTTTATGAAAAGAAGCTACTCACCTACCCCCGCACAGACAGCAGGTACATTACCGAAGACATGGCCGGCTCTGTGTCAGCACTACTCCCGACAAACCATGACATCACGCAAGTTGTTGATAATGCGAAAGTCACCGACCACCATGCCATTATCCCCACAGCAGCGGCGGCCAGCGCGGATACGAATACACTCAATCAAGCTGAGTGCGATGTTTTGTCACTCGTTAAGATTCGGCTTGTTACCGCAACAGCAGATAAGCACACTTATGAAGCAAAAGAAATCATCATCGAATGTGCTGAGGAAACATTTACAGCCAAAGGCAAAACTGTTATCAATAACGGTTGGAAAGCCCTTGAAGAGCGTTGTATGTCCGACATTAAGGGCAAGAGTCAAGAAAAGCCGGAGGACGCAACAGAAGCAGCCTTGCCGCCAGTAGACATCGGTACAGTATATGAAGCGGTGACGGTTACAATCCGCGAAGGCAAGACAACGCCGCCTAAGCACTACACAGAGGACACCTTGCTTAGCGCAATGGAAAACGCAGGCATTTCGTATAAAGACATCCCCGCCGACCTGATTGTTGCGTCAATGTCGTTAGACGAAAGTCTGTCAGATGATGAACTCATCGCATTGTCAGTCGGCAATGTTGACGACATCCCCGCTAATAAGCTCAGTGCAATGGAAGCGTTAAACATATCGGGCAGCAGTATAGCAGACCTCATGAAACACAGAGGCTTAGGCACACCCGCCACCCGTGCCGGCACAATTGAAAAGCTCATTAAAATAGGATTTATTGAGCGCAGTAAAAAGAAACTGTTACCTACGGAAAAAGGGAGCTGTCTTATTGCCCTGCTGCACGAAACGCTCAAAACACCGATGCTCACGGCTGAATGGGAAACAAAGTTGCTCGACATCGAGCATGGCAACCTCAATGCTGACACGTTTATGGGTGGTATTGTTTCTATGGTACACGACTTGGTGCAAACGGTACAAGCAGAATTTAACGCGCCTGCCCCGGATGCGCCGTCTACCGACTCAATTAACCGAGCGTGCAATCTCATGGCGTTTCAAGATGCCACAGACACAATACCTATCCCTATGGGTGATTGCCCGCGTTGCGGTAAAACAGTTTACGAGAACCCCAAGGGCTATTGTTGCGAAGAACGCGATTGCGGCTTTGCTCTTTGGAAAAATAACCGTTTCTTTGCCAGCCAGAAAATCAAGCTGGATGCTACTACCGTGCGGCTCTTGCTCACTCATGGTGAAGCGTTTACGGAGGGGCTAACGAGTGCTAAAACAGGCAAGAAGTATGATGCCACGATTGTACTTGATGACACCGGCGGAAAGTTTGTTAATTTCAAGTTGAGGTTTGATAATAACGATTAAAGTGTCACGATAAATTGCTGTTGCATTTTACGAAGAATTAGGGTACAATAATAATAGAGTTATATTTTGAAGGAGAGATTGTTATGCCAAATATAAAACCTGTATCTGATTTACGAAACTATAATGAGGTTTTGCGTGATATAGCGGCCGATCAACCCGTTTTTCTTACAAAAAATGGCAGAGGGCGTTATGCTATTGTAGACATAGGCGAATATGAAAAAACACAAGCCAAAATTCGCCTTATGAGCGAACTTGCAAAGGGTCAAAAGTCCGGACGAGAAAACGGCTGGCTTACTGTTGACACGGTTGAAATGAATTTGGGGTTGTAGCATGGCTGAATTGCATATTTCACCGTTGGCCAATGACGATTTATTATCAATCAAGGAATACATCGAAAAAGAGTTAGATAGCCCTACCGCTGCAACAAATACACTTATTAAAATAACAAAGAGTTTAAGAATGTTGATAGATTTTCCGTTATCCGGCTCACCCCTTGAAAGTATTATAAATTTTGAAACCGATTACAGGTTTGTGGTCAGTGGCAATTATATTTCTTTTTACCGCTATATAGATGATACTGTTTTCGTTGACCGCATTCTATATGCAAGGCGAGATTATATGAATGTCTTATTTGGGGATGACAATTAGGCTGTATGTGTTAAACTAAAAACACATCATTGTCTAGCCAAAAAGTACAGCATCTTGTTTGAACGTGCAGACCGCTATTTGAAAGATACACTAAACGGCGGGACGGCAATCCCGATAAAGACATGGCGAGCCGAGCGAGAAAGGCTACTTGCCAAAAAGCAAGGGCTAAATCAGCAATACCAAAAACTCAAAAGCGACACCAACCACGCATACAAAATCAAACGAGCTGTTCAGGACTTGTTATCCAAAGAGCCACGACAAAAGACCCGCGAAATGGAACGATAAACACAAGTGGGCGGCATTTGCCGCCCACTTGTGTTTCATTGTTGCTCAATCTAACGCGTCCAGCGTTCGTACCATAGCCATGACCATCATTTGGAATTGCATTTCCATGCGCGGCGAGAACAAATAGCCGCCTTGTGAGCAAGTGTTGCCCATAATGCCGAGGTCATACAGGAAGTACACCGAACCGCGTGTCCAGCTTGCCACTCTGTCCTCAAAGGGCAAGTCACCTTGTGGCACATAGACTGGCACTTCACCGTCAAACAGTGTAATCAATCGCCCCAACAACACCGCCGCGCTTTGACGGTCGATGTTATCATTGGGCCGGAACTGCACGCCCTCCCACTGGAACGAACCCTTACCGCGAATGACACCCAACTGCGCCAGCGCGAGTACGTCGGGGTCAGTGCTGTCTGTGAACGGGACGCTGTACAATGTGCTTGGGTCACGTGACGCTACGAAGTCTACGATGCTCTCACCATAATGCGCCTCGATAAACCGCGCCGCCATATCGGCGATGTAAATACGCGGAATACCATCGCGCCATGTGTTATTTTCCAGCACACGCTGGGAAATCAACCCTAAGTCATACGCTTGCTCCAAATATTCACGCGCCCAACTGTTGGGGTTGTTGTCATAACGATAGACAGGGTGCGGCTGGCGTACCCATGTGTCGGCATGGATTGTGCCATCGAAGTTTGCCATCAACTCTGCCGCCGTGAAGATAAACGCACCCTGCGGGTTAGCCACCGTGCCGGAACCGACGTTTTGCCACGGGCCGGCGGGGAGTGCCCCCCCCCCAACAAAAGCGAAATTTTCGCCCAACGTTAGTGAGTGTAAGCTAGTCATACCGCTGAACATATTCGCAGTACTTGTTACATTTCCGGTATTCCAACCAGATAAATCAAGATTTGTCAAGCTGCTTGCACCTCTAAACACACCTCTCATGTTTGTTACACTGCTCGTATCCCAACCCGATACATCAAGATTTTCCAAACTTGTTTCGCGAGGAAGCCAGTGGGGAAAGCCAAAAAAGTCAAAACCAAACATATGACTCATATTGGTTACATTGCTTGTATCCCAGTCGGATATGCCTTCAATGCTTGTTAAGCTGATTGCGCCATTAAACATATCCGACATATTTGTCACATTGCTTGTATCCCAACCCGATAAATCAAGGGTCGTTAAGGGCGATGCGTAAAAGGGTAATGTGCCCATCGTATCACGGAAAGAAAGATTAAACATGCCACTCATATCAGTGACGTTGCTTGTATCAAAATAATGTAACCCGTCTATGGCCGTTACATTTGCTAAGGCCCTAAATAGACCACTCAATGAATTGCCGGCGATAACCGGCCCGGTAAATGTGATGGTAGTAATATCACGACCATGACCGGCCCAAATACCGCGCCATGTGTCGCCCCTATCAAGCATTCCGCTATCCACAATCAACGCGCCGTCGCTGTACAGCCGCCACGGCAGATGGCTGCCATGCTCGGTGAATACGCCGGACGCAATTTCAACGACCGGCTCGGCCACACCTGCCGTCGGCGTCGCTGCCAACAACATGGCGCAAGCCAAGAGTGTACATGCCAGTTTTTTCATCTCAGGTTCCTCCTCATTGTTTCTGTTGCCAACATTATGCCTTATACTTGACGCAAAGTCAATCGAAAGAACGCCACCGACCAACACATTCAACGTCCGCACCATGGCGATGACCATCATTTGGCTTTGGAATGTCATTTGCGGCGAGAATAGATACACGCCCGGAATCGAGCTAGTGTTACTCATGATTCTTGGGTTTTGGTGATACAGGAAATACACCGAACCCCGCGCCCAGCTTGCCACCGCGTCTTGGAACGGCAAAGCGGCTTGCGGCACATTTGCCGGCACTTCGCCGCCAAACAGCGTCACCAGCCGCCCCAGCAACACCGCCGCACTTTGACGGTCAATTAAATCATGCGGACGGAACTGTACGCCGTCCCACTGGTACGACCCCATGCCCAAAATGATACCCAGCCGCGCCAAGGCAAGCACATCGGGGTCATTGCTGTCAGTGAACGGAATGTCATGCAACGTGCTTGGGTCACGCGACGCCACAAATGCTTGAACCGTCATACCGCTTTGCGTTTCGATGAACCGTGCCGCCAAATCGGCAATGTACAACCGCGGAATACCATCGCGCCATGTGCTGCTTTGCAGCACACGATGCGAAATCAAACTGCGGTAACAGGCATTATAGAGGTAATCACGCGCCCATGCGTTGGGATTATCGTCGTAATGCCACAAGCGGCATATGATATTGACGGTCACGCTGACATTCAAATCAAGGTTGTTGCCATTGACAACACCGCCAGGCAGTTCCAACCGACCGTTGATGATATGGCTCTGTTGGCAGATGCCATTAGAATCTAAGCCGAACAAATCCCAGTTGATACGCGCGTAAGACACACGGCCGTCACTTGCCTGAATTTGTGTGCCGCCCGGCAACCCCAGTCCTAGTGCCGTTGATGCCACATCACAATATACATCAATGACGGCGGGCTGTCGCGTAAAACTGACGATATTGCTCGTGTTCAACTCTTCTGCAACGCCCCGAACGCCGAACGGCTGGGTCATGGCAACGCCGTTATCCCAATGAATAATCTGCGCGCGGACGTAATTGCCTACGATAGGATACAGCGTATCATTCAAGTCCAGCGTTGCGCCGATATGTATCACACGGCCGCCGTTGCCGGGGGCGCCGCTAATCCACTGGATTTCATTGTAGCGAACGGCGTTAATGGTAATCGTATCATCACCCACGACAATGCTGGCAATACCCGGCGGGTCGGGTAAATCCCACAGATGCAGTGTGTCCGCGTTACCGGCACGGGGCATGGGAATGGCATCATCGTCCGGCGTTTCATCGTTTGGCAAGGTGTCGTTGATGCCCAAGCGGCGGTCAACACGGGCAATCGTATAGAAAGTGCCTGTTTCCATAGCTTGACGCATGGCGTCAACACTGAGTTCGGGCAGAAAGAACATGTTCCAATTATAACCGGTTTCAACGTCATCATGACTGTCATCGTTGGAAAAGCCAAAGACATTGCGACCGTATGGCATGGTTTGCTGCAAAATATTGTCCCACAAAATACGGTCGGAGCGGGTTTCGTTGTCTAACCTATTGAAAATTTCCATACCAACGGCACTAGGAAAGCGGCGGAACATTTCAACGTAACGACCGTATATGACAGGGTGGTTGGATGCGTAAGCGCCTTTAATTAGGCGATACTCCGCAGTAGTTAAATCGTCTTCATAATCTTCATCTTCACAGATTCCAACGCCGCCCGTATAACGCCCGGGATGTGCTATCACGGCAAGACCGCCCACCTCCATTGTTCGCCGCAACATGTGATACTCCATCCATGCCGGGTTAATAATGCCCGGGGTCGGCGTCGTGTTGCTGAATCTGGTTGGGTCTCCGGGGTAATAGTAACCCCTGCGATAAAGCGGCAAGCCCCAACCATGGTGGTAGTTGTTGATGGGTGCCCAGTAGGTGAGCATATGGTGAGAAAGGGACGGCTCGTTGCTGTCGGGGAGGCCTATCATGCCATGCTGCTGTGTGCGCGGTGTCGGCCATTGCGGCATAACGCGCGGACGAGTGCATGTGCCATGGTAAATCGCCAGTTTATCGGCGGTGGTCATGTGCCGAAACACAGGGTCGACACGCCCTGTTTCAGGCGCAAACCGCCATGGCATTTGGTCAAACGCGGGCGTCACTGTATTGTGGTCAGTGATAGCAAGAATGTCATAGCCTCTTTGAAAGTGGTCTAACACCACATTGTCCAACGTAAGCCTGCCGTCAAAGTTGTTGGTATGCGTATGCAGTGCGGCACGGTGTGAATTCCAAGTGTCCCAATTCACGTCCTCGTAGGGATTGTCAATGACGAAATTTGCTGCTTGCGCCACGCTGACAGGAAAATGCGGCTGTGCCACGCCGATGTGCGATGCGCTGCCCAAGAGCATTGCAGTTGCCAAAGCAAGCGTTAGTATACGCTTACGCATAGATACTTCCTCCATATAGTTGATGACAGCCTTTTACACAGTATAGCAGATATTGTCATTTTTTTCAAGTACAAATGTCATAGTCGAGAGGTAAGGCCTGCCCTATGCCGCAATGGGCGAGATTTTTCACAAGGCAACAACCCCCAAAAAATGTCAAACCCTACACGGCACAAGCCTTGTGGTTTTTTTCTCGTCTATATAGCAAAAAAAGTGCTTGACAAAACGCCCCGTGGGATACATCGCACAGCATCAAAGGTTTCGTCGATGCGAAACCACCAAACAATATCATCTCAAAAATATGGACGCATCAGATTTCTACAATCCTTTTGAGTACATCGAAACATTTGCATTTGGCGGGTGGGTAGCTCATTTCTTGTTGTCTTTTATCTATTAATACTACCGCTCCGTTTCCGGTTTCCGTTCTTTCTCTTGCTCGCGCTCTTTTCGCATAATCTTATCGACTGTATTCCGAGCTGAATGCACTAAAACAGCACGAGCATTAAGGGTAGTTATTGCCTTGTCGGCAATGGCTACCTTTTCATTTGCACACGCTATCGCACCATCCAGGTTCGCATTCTTGATATTGTCGTCCGCATTAAGCTCTTTTAATCTATTCTCTGCCATTGATATAATTTCCAACTCATCTTTGTGTTGCTCGGCATATTTTTTGGCAGCTCTCCCATTTAGACTTTCAAATGTAGCCCTAATCGGCTTATATTTCTTTACGGTAGCAAGCAAGCCGGCTATCGTCTTGCTGTTCTCGCTTTCAGAATTTACAGACCATTTATCACGTTTGATGCCGGCAAGTCGTTGGTTAAAGTCCCGGTAGCAAGTTATATCCTCTTTATGGATAACAGTAAGGAGTTTGGCAAGTTCTTTCGTTTCTCTGATGGTTTGATAAAATGCCAGCTTTTCTATTTCTTTGGCATACGTTTCTGCCGTGCGTTTCTCAGTCACTATACCCTGCCCGACCGGAGTTTCCGGCTCGTGAATACGCACAGGTTTTTTGTTTTGCTCAGCAGCTCTAATCTTGGCTTGCTCAATTTTTTCAGCAAGTGTTGCCACCATGGGCCGCATCGACAAGCTGCCGCCGACTGCCGCAAGTTGTTCTTGTTGCCGCCGTAGCTCGTCTATATGGATTATAGCGTCATTCATTTCTTTTTCAAGCACGGCAATTTCACGAAGCTGGTCACGGTTCGCTTGCTCAATAAGTCTGTTTTCATTACCCCGTTCTGATGACACCCCTTTCCCTTCGATGCCTTTTGCTGCTACACCTAAATGCTTGGTCGGGAATTTTATAATCCCTTGTGCTTCATAACTCCTATGGTCTACTCTATCTGTAAAGCCGTTTTCTTCAAGTGCTTGGTTGATTTTAACAGCCAAATCCTCACGGCAATTTTCGAGAAATTCCGGACTGCTCCATTCTATAATTTTCGGGTTAGTATATTCGCTATGCTGCTCAGGTTTCTTTACACCTTTGACACGCTGATAATCTTTGTATTTCGGGTCGCTATCAGCTTCGTGTTTTGTGAGGTATAGAAGGTTGCTATTGCTCTTTTTTCCGTCTTTGTAATACGGCATTTTTTTGTACCAAGTCGCTTTATCTGCTTGCCATTCGGCGGCGGTCAAGGCTCGTTCTTCGCCGTGCTTGTTTTTGCAAACATAGAAAGTGGTCGTTTTGGTTTCCCAATTTCCGTCACTATCAATCGGCCGTATTGTCAGATTGATATGAGCGTGAGGGTTTCCGTCTTTTTTATCATGTATGGCAAAGTCGGCACACATCCCGGCGTTAACAAAATTATCCCGCACATAATTTTGCAGCAGCTTAGTTTGTTCTCGTAAATCAAGTTCTCGCGGCAGTGAAAATTCAAACGTCCGCGCTTTCTGTCCCGTCTGTCCTTCGTATTTCGCCACGGCATTCCATAGAATTTCTCTGTCATGAAATTGCCACGGTGCATTTTCGGGCAGCATGACTTCTCTGTGCATGACTTCCCGTTTCTTCGAATAGTCGTGTATTTTCCCGGTGTATTCATCGGTCATTTTAATACCGTTAATATATGCACTTACGGCAACCGGAGAACGCCCGCTTGCCTTTGTAATTACCTTCGCATGGTTGTGATAGATTGCCATATGGAAGCACTCTCCTTTCGTCTCAATCTTTCGCCCGCGCTATGCTACTTCGCTTTAGGCGGAAGTAGCACAAATATGAAAAGCATAGCTTTGAATATTTGTTGAGCCGTACAAGTACGGCGTTCCATTTTCTCGTGGTGAGAAAATGGAATAGTGAAAGTTGAAAAAACAATCAGCAAAGGATTGATTTTCAATTTTCACGTTTCGGGGTCGAGGGGGTGAAACTCCATCGCGCACAGGCATTTTTTACATTTATGGAAAAAGTGCCTTATAAGTGCGCCCTTGCTTAAAATGCAAGGGAAATTCGCCCCGCTTCGCGGATGCTGTAATTATATCATAAGACGGTTGCAAAAGCAACTATCTTATGATATAATGCGTTAAAGCATACGGGGCGAATAAATTGATTTAGAAAAGCAAGGAGGGAAAATCGCATTGCGATTTTGTTTCTTGGATTGAAAAATCAATCGCACTTACCGTTCAGAAAAGGAGAAACGACTATGGCAACAGTTAAGAAATCAATCGAGGAAAAATTAAAAGAATTGGAATTAAAGAAAGAGGCCGCCGAACAAAGAGCTAAACAAATTGATGCACAGATGAAAGACCTTAATAAAAAGAAAACCGAAGCGGCTCGCAAAGAGCGTACCCGCCGCTTAATTCAAAACGGTGCACTGGCAGAAAAATATTTTGATTGCGATGGAGCTGACCAAGGCGTATTCGAGGATTTGCTAAAACGCATAGTAGCCGTTGACGGTGTACGAGAAATTATAGGAGCAGACCAATGAAACGCCATCGTCGTTTCTCACCCTTATGGCTCTGTATAGTCATTTTATTGATTGGCGTTTTTGCTTTTTCAGGGTCACAGATTTGGCGTCATGTTTCCGAAGAACGAGAAGTTGCGGAGCAATTCGACCGGCTAACTTCACAAATCGAAAGGCCGCCCTCCCCGCCTCAGGGACAACCAAACTACACCGATGATGCGCCGGCTGAATGGACAGTGTTCGACCAATACGGTGCGTTGTTTTCACAAAACCCCGATATGATAGGTTGGATTTCTATTGACGGCACATCAATAAATTATCCTGTCATGCATACGCCGGGGCGGCCGGATTTTTACTTGCGGCGTAACTTCCGAGGTGAGCGTTGTCGCTTCGGCACACCATATATTTTTGAGTATGCCACTCTTGAACCACAGAGCGACAACATTACTATCTTTGCACACAATATGGGTAACAGTAGGATGTTTGGTTCGTTGATGAATTATAGGAACGCGACCTTTCTTGCCGAACATCCGATTATCAATTTTGACACCATTGCCGGCTTTGGACGGTATGAGATAATTACGGTATTCATCGCCAACCCGACTGCATTTCCATACCATATGTTTGTCAACGCTGCCGTTGAAGATGAGTTTGACGAATTTGTGCGTCGAGGCAAGGAACTTGCTGTGAATAGTACCGGTGTTACTGCTACATATGGTGATAGGTTAATTACACTTTCTACTTGCATCAATACACGGCCGGACTATCGGCTTGTTGTTGTAGCGAGGAAGATATGAATTGTGTATTCTCTATACACAACACCAGCACACAACCGCATAGCGATATTGCTATATAACGCAGATTGTGGTATAATTAACATACGCAAAAAGAAGGAGGCGGCAAAATGAACCTAACCGATGTTATAGAGCATAAAGACTTCAACTTTGCGCTTGGCTCTTTCTTAGATGAGTTCAAGCGTAGTGATGAACAATGCGCTATGCTTGAAGCCCGGCCGCAATCTAGTAATGCCGGTCAAGTAAACCTCTGCATTTTGGCGGCAGTGGCGCATCACCTCGCCATTGTCAACAACCTATCTGTTCCTAAATGGGTGGATGACCCACAGTATAAGATGCCGCACCCTGTCTTTGCGTTCGACACGAAAAACAAAGAGTTTCAAGAGTTTTTAATCCAAGACACTCCTATTACCTTTGCAAGTAAAAATATCTTCCACGGTGCAAACGCCATTGAAAGGGCGTAATGATATGCGTGAGCTGACAAGAGAGGATATACTCAAATATTTTGAGGAAATCAACAGCCGGCTCGCCGCCGAAAACAAACATGGTGACATCTATGTTGTCGGCGGAGCCGCCATGACCATGGTGTTTAACGCAAGGACGTCTACCTATGACATTGATGCTATCTTTGCGCCCAAAGAAGACTTACGCGCAATTATAAGTGACATAGCCGAAAAACATTCACTTAACGAGGATTGGCTCAATGACGGCGCAAAGGGGTTTGTCACCGACAAGATGAAATTTCAAACGCACCTATCCTATTCCAACCTTACCGTACTGAGTGTCGATGCTGAGAGTTTACTTGCTATGAAGCTGACATCAGCGCGCGCCAACTCCAAGGATATGGATGATAGTATCTTTTTGATGAAAGAGCTGGGCATTCAAAACGAAAAAGAGCTTTTTGACATCATTGATACATATATCCATCCGAACCAACAAACGATGATGGCAAAATACTTTACAATGGAAGCATTTGAAAAGTATCATCAGTTTATTGAGCGTAAGCCTTCTTTACAGGATAAGAAAAAGCGATGCACAGATCAGAGCAAGCGCATGGCAGAGAACAGGCAGGCAAAAAACTTACAAAAAAATATTGAGCGATAAAAAAGGAAACTTTGACAAATCCGAAGTTTCCTTTTTGTTTGGATGTTATGCAGCGATTTATTGTCTACACATTTTAATTGTGTATATGTATTACACAACCATAATACATTTCTATGTTTTCTTATTTCTCCTTTTAATCGCTATTTATCCAGTTTTCTAAAAGCTGGTTGATGGCTTCATTCATTGAAATGCCCAACTTTTTGCACTTCGCTTCTGCCATGTCGTGGGTAGATGGCTTTAACACAAATTGCTTCCTACGGTCGCGGATTTCGCCTTTTCGTTTAACAACAACCGCACCGGCCGACATGGTGGTAGATTCGTCTAATGACTTTTTATCAACCCCTGCAATAGAGGCGACAATGCTACTTCTGCGCCGCTCTTCTCGCTGCTCAATGCCACTAAGGTTTTTGTCACTCATGCGCTCACCGTCTTTCTGTATTCACCCGAAACAATCATTTTAGCAACATCTTTGTACGATTGTGCAATATCACTACTCGGGGCAAGTTCAACGACGGCTATACCGTCATATACGCCCTTTTTAACCATGACCTTTTTGCTGACAACACCAATGACGTTATATTCCTGATTTAGCATTGCCAAAACGCTCCTATCGTCCTTTGACACCTTTTCATAGATGGTGGCAATAACCCCAAAAATCTTTGCGTTTGGGTTCAAATACTCTTGCACATCGCTTATCGAGTATTCGAGGTCTTTTATGCCCCGGTACGCCAAATAGTCGGTTTTAACGGGGATTATAATGCCATCGGCACATGATAGCGCATTGACTGTTAAAATGCCAAGCTGCGGGGGACAGTCAATGATGATAAAGTCAAAGTCATTGCGTATCGGTTCGATTGCCCGTGCAAGTATTTTTTCTCTGCTTGTTCTTGCGAATAATTGCATTTCCAGCCCGGCAAGGTCGATGACCGATGGAATAATGTACAGGTTTTCGTTTCTTGTCTTATGGATGCAATCCTTGATTCTTTCCTTGCCATCAGCCAATACTGAAACTATGCTGTTGTCTGCCGTGTCGTTTGGTTCAACTCCTGTTGAAATAGTCAAGCTCGCTTGGCTGTCAAGGTCAATCATTAAAACCTTCTTATCCAAAAGTGAGAGGGCAACCCCTAGATTGTGCGCGGTCGTCGTTTTTGCCACACCGCCTTTTTGATTTGCTATTGCTATAACCATTATCCGTACCCTTTCTGTACACATGGATTATACACAACATCAATACATATGTAAACATGTGCATTGTTTGTGTGATACTGTTGTGTAATGTGTATCAATAGCCAAATTGTAGCATGTTGTTCAGCGCATGTCAAGCATTTTCGAAACATGTTGAAATGCATTCCACATTCTTGTGTGTAGGAAAAGATAAATTATTTCAATGTTGGAGTTGTCTTTGTCCACCAGTTTGTCCACCAACAACCCACATTAACCCTCCCTAAACCGCACTATGGTCATGCACCACTGGATAACTATCGGCAAGCAAAAACCCCACCAAACCGTTGAAAATGCAACAGTTAGGCGGGGCTTGCGTTTTGGAGCGGGTGATGGGGATCGAACCCACGCGGCCAGCTTGGAAGGCTGGAATTCTACCATTGAACTACACCCGCATGTTTAGTAATTGTACCATACTTATTTTCATTTTGCAAGACTTTTTTTATATCAGAAATTTCGACATAGACTTATCCCTGCCGCTGTGTTATAATGTCCTCATAACATAATCGGAGGATACATATATGCATGTCGGCATACTCGGCAGCGGTCGCTGGGCAACGTTTTTGGCATGGTACACACGGCAATTAGGACATGCCGTAACGCTTTGGGGGCGGACTCAGTCGGAACGTTTCCGGCAATTACAAACCTCACGCCGCAATGCCACTGTCACGTTGCAAAATGATATTGCTCTGGTAGACAATCTTACTGTTGTATCAAATTGCGACTATCTGCTCATCGCTGTCGCAGCGCAATCGCTGCGCGATGTGTTGAATGAATGCCAAATACAGAAGCTGCAAATCCCTATTGTCTTGTGCATGAAAGGTTTAGAAACTAAGAGCGGCTTACGGCTCAGCCAAGTCGCGACGCAATGCCTGGACGAAAATTACCCTACTGCCGTATGGCTCGGCCCGGGACATCCGCAGGATTTTGCTGCCGGCATCCCCAACTGCATGGTTATCGACAGCCAGCACGACGCACTGCGGCGCGATGCCGCCGATGCTTTTTCCAGTCCGCTTATCCGTATCTATTATGGCAATGACTTAATCGGCAACGAAATCGGCGCGGCAGCCAAAAACGTTGTCGGCATTGCGGCAGGCATGCTTGACGGCTCGGGACGCAGCAGCCTCAAAGGCGCGTTGATGGCACGGGGCGCATACGAAATTTCACAATTAACCGCTAAACTTGGCGGTGATATCCGCTCAACTTATGGCTTATGCCACCTCGGCGATTATGAGGCAACACTCTTTTCCCCGCACAGTCAAAATCGCTTATATGGCGAACAGTTTATCCAAGGCAAACCGAGCCAAAAGCTGGCGGAAGGTTACCATTCCGTGCCTGCATTCATTGAATTGGCACAGCAGCAGCAAATAGAGTTACCTATCTGTCAAGCCGTGTACGATATTATTTATAAACACGCCGATACCGCCGTAGTACTGGAGCGGCTGTTTGCGCGCGAAACGCGATATGAATTTATCTAGACGATGCCCGGCAAGTGTGTTATACTTGCTGCAATACTGACGCACAAATTTGTGAATGCATAGGAGACAACCCCATGAGAGCAAGAAAAATCATAAGCCTATTCCTGGCCTGCGCAATGCTGTTGGCGCTGCTGCCCGCCGCCATGGCACAAACACCCGCGCAAGCAATAGACAGCGCCGTACCTTTCCGCGTCGAGCCCATGATGGCAGGCGACTATGCCTTGCGCTATGACGGTACGGTATGGCGTGTTGTACAGCGCGAGCGAACCTTTATTCCCCAATGGGACAGCTACACTTACACGCGGCTCAACAAAGCCACACAAGTGCCCGACTTAAGCAACATTGTTGCCATTGCGGGTTCTGAGTGGAATCATATGCTGGCACTGCGCCATGACGGCACGGTCTGGACATGGAATCTTGACCGCAACGCCAACAATATCCGTGTGGGTAATATCACCCAGCCCATCCCCGCCAATCGAGCGCAACCAATACAAGTGCCATGGATTACCGATGTGACAACACTCTATGCCAACGGCACCATACGCCGCGTTGACGACACAAGATGGCAGTTTTTCATTTACTTGGATGGAGCTCATAACTACACGCTCCAGGAAGTTTGGGAAGACACATGGACAGGCACATGGGGCAGTGCGAGTCCTGTTGACAGCGGTTGGACTTCGAGCAGCGGCCTATGGCTTCTCGACGATGGCAGCGTTTTTGAGCGGCACTGGAACGACACCAATCCGGTTTCCAGCTTCTTGTCGTTTCCTGACAGAGCCGCGGCCATGAGCGTTGTCACGTGTCACGCACTCATCCTGCTAGAAGACGGCACGGTATGGGCCACAGCATTTAGACCAACACTCAACGACGAGTGGTGGTGCGAGTACTGCCACGAGTGGCATGTCAACTACGCATATTCCAGCTTTTGGCGCGAATTCGGCCCTAATCGCGAGCCGCAATTCGGCGACATCATTCAAGTGCCGGGTTTGACCAATGTTTCGTCTATCTACGCTGTCGACACCTCTTGGGGCAACGAGACCGCTCTCAGCGTCGCGTTGCGCGCCGACGGCACAGTATGGGCATGGGGACCGAATCTCATCTGGTCGGATCCCGGCAATTCAGATATGCGCTTCCTGCGTCCGGTCCAAGTGTCCGGATTAACTGGTATAACACAAGTCGTCGCTGCATCCGATTGGGCGTTTTGGGTATTGGATGATAGCGGCATAATATGGGATGTCATGCACACAAGCACTGGGTGGCATTCGCGGCAAATAGCAAACAACATTTCCTTCGCACTTAACCAAAATTTTGTCGTGCATAGCGACGGCACCCTGCGTGTCTGGGGTCGTGAAGTTCTTCACCCGGAGTGGGGCACTAGTTGGGAGAGCGGCTTCCATACCACCACCATGCCCAACGGCCAACCGTTCAACATCCTTCCCCGCCGCGACACGCCCAACAGCTGGGCCGTCACTTACATGAACGATGCACGCGAGATCGGCCTTATTGACGGGCCATTGCCCGATGGCGTCCTCTACCGTGACGGCGCACCACGTTGGTATATTGCCGAGTTGCTGGCGGCGTTTATGGAAGTGTATACAAGTAATACGTTGGCACAAATCGAAGTCGACTTTGTCATCCGCGGCGGTGAAATCTCCAATGTAACTTTTCCTGATGTACCCGACAGCCATCCGCAATACACACAAATTATGGCTTTGGCACGATTGGGTATCCTAACGGGCGGCGAATTTGGCGGCGTGTTTGGCTTTAATCCCAATGGCACGTTGACACGCGCACAGGCTGCCGTCGGTCTGATGAACATGATGAGAGCTCTGGGCTATCAAACGACAGGCTTCTCGGATGCTGCTGACTTTGCTGACTGGCACATCGGCGGCGGGCAAGGCGGTATTCAATCTTGGGCTCGCGAGCCGGTGTCGTTTCTTTACTATCACAGCATTATGACAAGCACAGCTTCTGCTGGCACACCTCCTGGCACGCCGGCCTTTATCTTTAATCCCAACTTTGCGTTTCAAACACAGCAGTTGATTATTGCGATGGTGAGAATGTTGGATGTTGATTGGCCTGTCCCGCCACCACCGGAAGGCTTCCCGCAAATGTCTATCACTCTGCCCGATCGGCGTTTGACTGCCGACGAACGCGCAGCATGGATTGCCAAATACAACGCCATGGGCGGCGCATTCGCATTTGAACTTGAAGTCGTGCAGATCGTCAATGAAATACGCGCTGATCACGAACTAATTGCCGTTGAAATCGACGCCTCATTGATGCACGCCGCGCGATTTTATGCCCAAACTGTAGCACAATTTCCCGGAGCGGGTCACAATGTCGGCCCATACGCAGAGCCGGACGCGACGCATGGTGCATCGGCCAATATTGCGGCCGCTTTTGGCGCGCGATTGCGGTGGAACGGCGGCAATTTTGCTTGGGGCTCTCACTTGGGCATGACGGCTGAAACACTTGTAAATCTTTGGATGAACTCACCGGGGCATCAAAGGTATATCTTGTCACCGGAACATCGATTTATCGGGGCCGGTGCACATGTTGGTGCCTCCGGCAGCGGCGTATACCACTACCTATTTTTGAGCGAACAACCAAGCATCTAGGAGGCCATCATGCAAGAACAAATTATCACGTTATGTAGTGCGGCGTTACCAAAAATTGAATCAGCTGCGACCGTTGCCGAGCTGGAAGCCTTGCGCGTACAAGTGCTGGGCAAAAAGGGCGAATTGACAGCCGTATTGCGCGGCATGGGCGCATTGTCGGAAGCCGAGCGTCCGCTTGTTGGGCAAGTTGCTAACGAATGGCGCGAGAAGTTGACAAATTCCATTGCCGACCGTGCCGAAATGCTGCAACAAGCGTTGCTGGCGGAGGCACTGGCAAATGAGACCATTGACGTTACCCTGCCGGGCAAAATGCCTGTGACAGGCCATAAGCACCCGATGTCGATTGTACAGGACGAGTTGGTCGATATATTCTTAGGAATGGGCTTCTCAGTCGCCGAGGGACCGCAGATTGAGTTTTCTCGTTATGTGTTCGATGCACTCAACTCACCGCTTAACCATCCCTCGCGTGACTTGCAGGACACATTTTATATCAAGGATGCGCCGATTGACGAAACAACGGGGTTTCCGTCAATGGTTCTGCGTACGCACACATCGTCAGTGCAGATTCGTGCGATGATGGCGCAACAGCCGCCCATTCGCATTATCAGCCCCGGGCGCGTGTATCGCAAGGATGAAGTCGATGCCACGCACAGCCCCAACTTTTCACAAATGGAAGCCCTTGTGGTGGATAAGGGTGTGACAATGGCTGACTTGATGGGTACGTTAGAAGTGCTGATGAAAAACATTTTCGGCGAAGAAACCCGTACGCGATTCCGACCGCATCATTTCCCGTTTACTGAACCATCGGCAGAAGTTGATATTTCTTGTTATATTTGCGGCGGAGACGTTGGCTGTCGCGTTTGCAAGTACGAGGGCTGGATTGAGATGTTGGGCGCAGGCGTTGTGCATCCTGCTGTGCTGCGTAACTGCGGCATTGACCCGGAAATTTACAGCGGCTATGCCTTCGGCGTAGGACTTGAACGCCTAACGCTAGGGCGGTTTGCCATTGATGATATGCGCTTGTTATATGATGGCGATATGCGGTTTCTACGGCAGTTTTAATTGTCTTCTGCGAGCGGGTATTTCCCCCTCCTGCGCTACGCAACAACCTCCAAATTTAGGGGTTGCAATTTCCAAAACACTATGGTATAATGCTTATCTGCCGTTTGTTTCAGCGGCAAATCTTTAAGGAAAGGTGGTGGTTGACTTGCCCAATATCAAGTCTGCCAAAAAACGGGTGGCGGTGACCGCTGCCAAGACCGAAAAGAATCGTGCCGCGCGCTCGGCGTTGCGCACCACGGTGAAGAAAGCCAAATTAGCCGCACAGGCCGAGGAGAATCAACTCACGCCGGAAGTATTCGCCGCAGCACAAAGCGACATCGATCGCGGTGTTGCCAAAGGTTTGATGCATAAGAACAAGGCAGCTCGCATGAAGAGCCAGTTGGCAAAAGTCGCAAAGTAATAAGCTTCTTTGCTTTGCGCTAGGTTCGTTTTTTGCGCTTGACAATCTCCCTGTCGAATGGCAGGGAGATTTTATTTTACAAAAACGTATATTAAGGTGGTGTTTCTATGAAAGAAATCGAAAAAATCATCGGCAAGGACTTTAACGGCGTTATCTCCATCAGCAAAGACGGACAATCCGTTTTCAAAAAGGCTTACGGATACGCCGACTTGCCAAATAAAAGACCCAATCAAACCGACACACGGTTTGCAACAGCTTCCGCAGGCAAGGCATTTGTCGCGGCAGCAATCATGCGACTGATAGAGGACGACAAACTTTCACTCGACAGTTGTATCGGCGACATTTTAGATTTTGACTTAAAAGAAATTTCCCAAAAGATAACCGTCAAGCAACTGCTCAACCACACATCAGGCATTCCCGATTATTTTGACGAATCAGTGATGGAGGAATACGCAGAGCTGTGGATCAACTTTCCCAACTATCGCGTACGCGCATCAACTGATCTTCTACCGCTCTTTATCGACAAGCCCATGATGTACAACCCCGGAGAAAAGTTTCAGTACAACAACACGGGATACGTCGTTTTAGGACTGGTGGTTGAGCAAGTCACGGGCGTTCCTTTTGATGAATTCCTGTCGAAAGCCATTTTCGAGCCGTGTGGTATGAGCGGTACAGGCTATTACGAACTCGACCGCCTGCCCGCCTGCTGCGCCAACGCTTACATCCACGACGAGGCGCGCGACGAATACTATACCAACATTTACAGCGTCGACGCCAAAGGCACAGGTGCGGGTGGCGCGTTTACCACCGCCGATGATGTTGAGTGTTTTTGGACGCATCTCTTAAAGGGAGAGATTGTCAGTAAGGAAACCGCCGCGCAGATGCTCGCCCCACAAGTAGAGAGCAAAGAGTACGGTTTTGGCTTTTGGCTGGACGGCAAACTCCCCTACTTCCAGGGTAGCGACCCAGGCGTCAGCTTTATGTCTTCGCATGATGGCAATGGGCTGTTTGTCTGCGTTATCAGCAATTTGGGTGATGATGTTTGGGAGATACACGAGGAGATTTGTGAGGTGTTTGCGAATATGCAGCGCACAACCTGTGGTTGTTCATATCAAACCACATTGTAGGGGCGAACTCTGTTCGCCTGCCGCATAGAAATAGCCCAAGTGCTATGATTTCATCCTCACACGGGCGATTGATAATCGCCCCTATATCATCAAACGACCCCCTTCGCCCCCTACTCAAACTCATTCATAAACTTTCGAAACTTCAACGGCACGAAATGCTGTTGGAGTTTTAGGTTTTTGCGCTGCGGATTGGCGAGGATATTGAAGTAGCCACGCCAAAGTTCAGTCATTTCTTTGTCTTCGGGAATCGGCTCGATTTCGCCCGGCGGCAACGGCATGATTTGCCATTCATCCGGCGACGACACCACCGCCAAACGCCGTCGCAAATCACGGATAATCAGCCGTGAATCACAGTAGCGTTCGTGGAAATGCTGCCCAATCAACGGCAGAATATGATAGTCCGGCTCGCAATCGGCAATCCACAAATTATCGTGAACGTGGTGCAACCGAAGTATCCCGATGAGCTTGCCCGCCTGTCCCCCCACCTTGCGCGCCGCGTCCTGCAATTGCCAAACACAACGAATTTGCCGCAACGGCAGCGGTGATTTTTTCGTGGAAAAACCCAAGCGCAAGACCTCTAAAATCACATCTTCAATGTTGGGTAGCTGGCTCAAAAAAGCATTGTAAACCAGGCCTGGCAACTCGCCGTCAAGCTTTTGCATCCCCGCCGTAACGCGGTCGGCTTTCGCCGTATCGGTAACAACTTCAACACAGTCAAACAGCGTTAACTCGTCGTTTCGCCCTTTTGCACGGATGCTGTGCTCGCCATGATACGCGTCAAAAATGGCGGTCAACAATCCGTCAAAGGTATCGTCATACAGCAAAACCATGAGCTTGTTGCGGCAATGCCGCGTAAGGTGCATTGCCATCAATGCGCCGTATTGAATTGGATGGCGGCAGACTATCCGCCAGCGAGGGTTGTTCGTACAGCAGCGCGCCGCGGGTGTCACGCCCTATGATTACTTTTGGCGCGTCTTCATGCGCCGGCAACGCTTTTGGCGCATCAAACATCGATGTCTGCTCCGGGTCACGCAGGTCGCTTAACACATCGCGTAAAAACGGGCTGTCGGGCTGCAATTTTCCGCAAAATTTACCCGCCGCTGTCAAGAAATACTGCGCACGCTTCATCACAACGCCCAGCTTTTTGAGATGATCCCACTGTACGGGCGCAAGCCGCCGCGCGGCAATGATTCTGTCGGCCGAAATTTGCCCCAAGCCGGGAATACGCATCAACATTTCACGGTCGGCAGTATTGATTTCGATGGGGAAATGATGAATATTGCGCAACGCCCACGCCGCCTTAGGGTCGACCGCCATGTCAAGGTTTGGGTGGCGATCGTCAGCCAAATCGCTCGGTTCAAATCCGTAGAATCGGAACAAGAAGTCAGCCTGATACAACCGATGCTCACGCAACAACGGCACGGGCACATCAGACACGGGCAAAATCGGATGGTTGCCTACCGGCAAATACGCCGAATAATACACCCGCCTCATTCGCATCTTTTGATACATCGCCCGCGCCAAGGTCATGATGGTCAAATCGCTGTCCGGCGTCGCGCCGACAATCATCTGTGTCGACTGTCCCGCCGGCGCAAATTGCGGCGCATTGCGAAATTTCTTGCCGTCTTCAAGCGCTTGCGCGTTGGCTGTCTTAATCAGCCGCATGGGTTCAATGATAGCCTGCGGCTTCTTTTGCGGCGCAAGCAATGCCAGCGAGTTCGCCGACGGCAACTCAATATTACACGACACACGATCAGCCAGCAGTCCAAGCCGATGAATCATCAACGCCGACGCCCCCGGAATAACTTTGAGATGAATATACCCCGCAAACTGTTCGCGCAGCAACGTTAATGTGCGCTCCATCAACTCCATAGTGTAATCGGGGTTCTTCACCACACCACTCGACAAAAACAAGCCCTCAATATAATTGCGGCGATAGAACCCCAGTGTCAGTTCACACAGTTCTTCGGGCGTAAATGTTGCGCGCGGCACATCGTTGCTGACACGGTTGTGGCAATAGGCGCAGTCGTAAATGCAAACGTTTGACATCAAGACTTTGAGCAGCGACACACACCGCCCGTCGGCTGTCCATGAGTGACAAATACCACCGTTCGCCGTCGAGCCGACCTTGCCCTTTTCCTTGACACGTTTGCTCCCCGAAGAAGCACAAGACACGTCATACCGCGCCGCTTCTCCAAGGATTAGAAGTTTTTCTTGTACTGTCATGGGAATGCTCCTTTCAGTCACAGGGTAGGAGTGCGCAATGTGCACCCCTACTCATTCCTAATTGACAAAGCTCTTTCTAGTTTACTCAGCGGCTGTCTTGCTAAACCGTACCGCGCAATGAATATGCCTGTTAAGGCTTGCAACTTTGTCACGTCGCCGCTTAATAATTCCAATTCTAATTCGCAAATAGGTGCGAATTTTGTGCCAATTATGATTTCGCCGATATCAATCGCCAATTCCGCGCTCAAAACACCCAGGATAATCACACCATGCGTGCGTGTGAAATTGATTTCACAAATCGGCAACAACTCCTCAACTTGCAATCCCTCTGCCGGTGCGCCCAATGCCGCCAATTTCGGCAGCGCACCAGCAATTTCGGTAGCCTCACATTGCCATTCGTTGCGAATGTCGATGTTCTCGGTTCCCGTTTTGAGCGCAACGCGATAGACGTCACCCTCACGCCGCACACGCAACGCCCATTTCCGCTGTGCCAATAAACCATCGGCTGTGTCATAATAAATGGCACGATGTTGTGTTTCAACAAACGGCGTGTCAATCAAATCAAGCAACCACGGATCGCGCAAAATCTGCGCCGCATCAAAGCCGTCGGGCAACTGCAATTTTGTTTCAATTTCCAGCATAAACACCACCTCATTTGTACACATCATATCATGCGAACATTTGTTTGTCAATAGAAAAAATTGACATTCCTTTAAATTTCGGGTATACTATTTTAAAATAACCCTACGAAGAGGGGGGGGGATACGCCCGTGAGATGTAACATTTGTACAGCGACAATATCTGAACAGGCCACTGTTTGTCCTTGGTGCGGGTCGACAGTCGCCCCACAACAACCAAGCGGCATGCCGCATGAGCGTAACAGCCACCCTCGGCAATATGCCCCGCCACCGCCAATCGCTACACAACCCAGGAATGATAGCCGCCCCAAAGCATCTGGCTATCAGTTTTTCGACCCTCGAAAGCGGCTCTGCGTGCCCAAGCCTTTATCGATACCGCACCCTCAACAACAGGCTATGATCGCCCCATGTACTCAGCAACAAACACAAACTCATTTGCCGCAAAATATTTTCGGCATTCCGTCACAGATGACACATCAACCTCAAACGATGCCGCCGCAGGTGCACACTGCCCCGCACGATATGCCGCATCAGATGCCGCACCTTGCTGCGCAACACGCCCCCTCCCCGACAATGCCGCCTACGCGTGACAGCGAGGCTTTGTTGCAAACTATGCCGGCATCTCAAACACTTGAACTTACATCTAACACCAACCAAAGCGAACAAGATACCGGTGTGCCGTCTACACCGCTCAGTGATACCATCCTCCATGCATCGCCCGACCTCGGTGCGGCGGCCGGCAATATCAAACAAATAACAGGTGCATTGCCCGACCTTTCAGATCATCTTAACAAGCCTGAGGTGATTCAAGACGCGCCTCTTTCTTTTACGTTCCAGCCTTCCGAAGGCTCTGACACTGCAACATTTGAACCTGCTCTCAGCTACGGTTCACCATCCGGCGAAACGACGCTGACGGTTTGGTTTGCTGTGATGATGGTATTGCTTGCATGTGTTCCCGTTATCGGGTTAATTTGCGCTGTGGTTTGGGGATTGAAAAGCCACGATATAGGTAAGCGTACACTGGGTCGCGCACTTGTTATCGTACATTTACTGGCATTGTTGGGCGCCATTGCATGGTTTTTGGTTGGTATCGTGAGCAATCCTGTCGCAATGATACATTTTTAGCATGTGGGCTTTATTTTCCGACGCTTTCGCGCCCATTGTTGACGGCGTATCAGTGCTGACTGCCGGATATGCCGAGTATTTGCAATGCAACGACGACTGCGTAGTTGTTGCACCTAAAGCACCGCACCATGTTGACAATTATCCTTACCCCGTTCTACGCGTTCCATCGCTCAAAACGAGCAAGGCAATCGGCCCGTATCGTTTAGCCACACCCATTGCAATGCGCACCATCGCCAAACTCAAAAAAATGCCATTACGGTTGGCGCACTGTCACAGCCCCTTTTCGCTGTCCCTTTTGGCTAAAAAAACGGCGCAATCATGCAAGATCCCCTCGGTCTACACCTATCATACTAAGTACGCGCAGGACTTTGAACGCACTGTACCGGAAAAATTCCGAACATTTATGCAAAATTTTGTTGTCCGGCGCATTTCCTCTTTCGATGAAGTGTGGGCCGTTTCGCGAGGCGCAGCCCTAGATTTGCAAAACTTGGGCTACAACGGTGATATACATATCATGCGCAACGGTTGCACCATGCCAACTGAACCGGTAGAGGCGTCGTTGCTTCAGACCGTCAATCGCACCCATCACTTGCCCGAAAATGTACCCATATTTCTCTTTGTCGGGCGTATGATTTGGTATAAGAAGATTCGACTGATTCTCAATACATTAGCGCAATTGCAAAAAGACGGGCGTGATTTTCGTATGCTCTTTGTGGGAAATGGTCAAGACGAAAAGGAGATTCAAAATACCTGCCGCGCCATGGGCTTAGCTCAACATGTTATCTTTGTTGGCGCGGTGCGTGACCGCGAACTGCTGCGGGCATACTATGCGCGGGCTGACGTATTTTTCTTCCCGTCTGATTTTGATACCAGCGGATTGGTCGTGCAAGAGGCAGCGGCGTTAGCGTGCCCCGGCGTGGTGTTGCGCGGTAGTTGCGTTGCCGAAGGCGTAACACATGGGCGTAACGGCTTGCATATTGACGACAATGCGGCGCAAGCGGCACGAGCCATTTCCGAATTACTGAACGCACCGCAGAAATTGCACGATATGGGCATATTAGCACAACGAGAAGTTTATTTCAGCTGGCAGGATGCTATGAATGAAGTGATGGCGCGATATGAGAAAATAATCGCACGCTGACAATGGCGTCTGCGGACGCAGGACGGGGATACGACCATGAAAAAGATAGAACTTGCCGCTGCTGTTGTTGAGCGCCTTGCTGCGCGTTATCCCGACGGGCTTTGCTCATTGCAATACGAGCATGACTACCAATTGCTCTTTGCTGTGCGGCTGTCGGCACAATGCACCGACGCACGAGTCAATACCATTACACCAATTCTATACGGTAGGTATAAATCGCTTCAAGCTTTGGCCGAAGCCGATATTGCCGACATAGAAGCCATTGTCAAGCCCTGCGGTTTTTTTCGCACCAAAGCAAAGGATATTGTGCTGGCCGCACAGATATTAATAGAGCGGCACAATGGTATTGTGCCAGACAATATGGATGACTTGCTCGCCTTGCCCGGCGTAGGGCGCAAAACGGCGAACTTAATCCTCGGCGATGTATATGGACAGCCTGCCATTGTCGCCGACACACATTGCATACGAATCTCCAACCGCTTAGGATTGTGCAACAGCAAAGACCCGGCAAAAGTTGAACAACAGTTGAAAAAAATCGTCACGCCGGACGCACAAAACGACTTATGTCATCGTTTCGTATTGTTCGGGCGCGAGGTCTGCGTGGCACGACGAGCGAAATGTGATATTTGTGAGTTAAGTGATATTTGCATAAAGAAAGGAATTTGACCCATGAAAAAAACTATCTTACTCACCGCACTTATCCTGACGGCAGCTCTGCTTCTGCTGACAGCTTGTGACCGAACCGATGCGCGGTGGGAAAACACCCTGCAAGAGGCGCAAGGTAACGGTGAAATCACGCAAGGCCGCCGCGTTAACGCGCTGCTGCACAACGACGGCACATGGCAACTTGTTGTTGCGTTAGACGAGGTTGTCAGCCATCCGACTACACTCACCATCGAGGGCATTGACGGCGAAGTGTTCGGTCAAGAGATAGATGATATGGCTATATCTGCGCCGTTGCAGACTGACGCCGGCTACATTGTGACAATTGAACGCAACGGCGAATCGGCGCAAGGAATTGTGCGCTTTAACCGGGATGAATGGCTGAGTATTGACGGGCAAACACAGTCCCGTGACGTGAGAAACTTTCAGGTCATAGCGGCCAACGGGCGCAATTTGGGCGAATTTGAGAGCGTGTTTCACGCCATGGAGCAAACTTTCCGCCGCACAGGCGCACAGGTTAAGGAAGACGGTGGGCGTGTCGTGTTCACCGAGGGCGAAGCCAATGCCATCTTCTTGTTCCAGCACACACGGTTTATCAACGTTGTATATGACGAAATATCGGCGCGGGATTTTCTCGATAATCATCCGTTTACCCATGCGGTGCGCAGTGATGGTTCGATTTTTGACAACAGCTACCGTTTTTTTGCCACAGATGAACGCTATGAACCCGACCCGCATATGTGGGAGCCTAACAGCGGCGGCTACACTTACAAAGTACCATATTCGTTTAACGGGTTTAGACGCGTAACAACCGTGATAGACTTGAGTCAAGCGCGCTTCCGCAAGTCGGATCGCTCAGGCGAGCCCGGGCAGGGCTTCAACGCTTACATTTTCTTTGCTTTGCAGAATGCCACATTTACCGTTGACGCAGGTATTTATGCGGGGTATGCCAATGACGGAGTATGGCGTGTCTTTATGGCCAATAAAGACGGCGGGTTGACCGATTTTGGGCCTATCGTTGAGGCCGACTATGACAACGGCTCGTGGATCCCGCGCGATGACGTGCGGATTACCATTTGGTATTCCGATGGCATGGCCAACATGGAGGTTGAGAACCTAACGACAGGGCAAATCGTTGCGGCCGAAATTGTGCACCCGGAAATCGGCGGCAATGCAGCATTTATTTCGGGTACATCATTTGTGCCGGCAAATCTTTCCTATCGCCATACGCCGGACTGGCGCAACGGTGGCTATTTGCTCAACGTTATTTACAGCGAAAAATATCTACAGCGCACCGGCGCACGACTGGGCGAATTTGAGAACTTTTCATACTGGTACGGCAGCCCCGAGACATTCTATTACTTCTTCCTGTATCAAGATGACACTTGCCACGTTGATTTCCTGCGCAACAGCAACGGCGATGTGATTGGCGAGGTCATCAACATCGACTATCGGTTCTGGGATGACAGAGATGCAGATACCTGGCGAGGATGGTAGGCGATAGCGTTACCACACAATCGCTTGACAAAAAATGAATTTGCAAAAGGGACGCTTATTGCGTCCCTTTTACTTTAACCAAAATTTTCTTCACAGCCTCCCCTGCCTCGATGCAATCGGCAACCAGCAACTCCATCACGCAAACGCCTGTGTTATCGCGGTTACGGATGTTTTCGACCAGTTGCCCGTACGTTGCCGTAATGCCGTGCGCCGTCAACCAATCGTATGCGCCACGGCTCATTAGCTTTCCGTAAACAACCGCAACGCCGTTGACAATCAGCAATGCCGCGGCGGCTCGTCCGACAACAGTGTCGGCAACGCTTGCGCCTTGCAAATCATCGGCGTGGTTGGCGTGCAATTGCAACAACGGACGCAAGCCCTTGCCTTGCAATGTGTGCAAAGCTGCGCCGTCACGTACGACAACGCAGCTATGCGCACCTAAAAGCTCTTCGCCGTTAAAATGCAAAGTTGCCATTGACAAATATCGGAATCTCTTTGCCGTCAACGTCTGTACCGACAATCGACAAGTCTGCCGTGCCGACCATGAAGTCGATATGCGTCAACGAATCATTTTGCCCGCGGGCTTTTGCCGTCTCTTCGTCCGGCGTATCGCGAAAGCATGGGTACGCCTTACCGAACGCAAAGTGGCATGACGCGTTTTCGTCAAACAACGTGTTGTAAAACAGCACGTTCATGTTAGAAATCGGCGAATCGTACGGCACAAGCGCAATTTCGCCCAAATAACGTGCGCCCTCGTCGATGTTCAGTTCGTTTTCGAGATATTCTTGCCCTTTTTCGGCGGTTACATTGACAATTTTTCCGTTTTCAAAGGCAAACTTCATGCCGTCGACAATATTACCGTTAAGCGACAACGGCATGGACGAATACAATACACCGTTCACGCCGTCGCGCTTTGGTAGCGTGAAAATCTCTTCGCTCGGCATATTGGCGACAAATTGTACGCCGTCAGCGCTCTTTTCGCCGCAGGCAATCCACTGGTGTTGGTCGGGCAATTCCAGTGTCAAATCAGTGCCCAAGCTGTTGATGTAGTGCAGGCTTTTGAGGTTGTAGCTGTTGAGCGTTTCCGAGCGTTTGTGCATAATTTCGAGATGCTTGCGCCAGTTTGCCACCGCATCACCTTCAAGGCGTGTCGCAACGGAAATAGCTTGCCACAACGCCGCCATTGCATCATCATCGCTCTTATCGGGGAATACGCGCTTTGCCCAGCTGACAGTCGGCACACTAACGATATTCCATGCAAACTCGTTCGCCATTTGCCTGTCGGAATAGAATTTCAAGCCCGCACTGCTGACCTTGTTCGCGCGCATAATTCTGTCGGGGTCGGCGTCTTTTAGCAGTTCGGGGTCGGTGGCGTAGACGTTGATAATCGCGGCTTTTTTGTCGGCAAACTCTTTGTACATCTCAACAATCCAGTTCGGCAACTCGTCAAACGTAGCATCGTCGGCGCGGAGATATCTCATTTGCGTCAGCATATCATCGTTCCAGCGCATGACGACTTCACGCGCACCGGCGTCGTATCCGGCCTCAGCAATTTGCCGCGCAAAATCGGCGCATTCAACGGGACAGTTGACGACAAGCGTGCCGCCTTTTTGCAGGTTTACGCCGACGTTTACGGCGAGCCGTGCAAATTGTTTTAGGTCTTGGTTTGTCATGTGGGTTGCTCCTTTATGTGGTGTATTTTGTATTGTATGGACGGCGGTGTGCCGCCCCTACGAAGATAACACGTTTGCTTCCAGCCATTTTGCCACGCCGTCATTTTCGTTTGTGTCGGCACGAACGGTTGACACAGCTTTGACCTCGTCGATGGCGTCATCCATCACAACGCCTGTGCCGCAAGCGGTTAGCATATCAATATCGTTCAAATCGTCACCGAATGCAACCATTTCTGCCGGCATTATGCCCCAGTGTTGCGCCAACGCCATAACGGCGTTGCTTTTGCGCGCTTCGCGGTGCATAATCATTGCCAAACCGTCGCGGGCAAGGATTACATAGGCCTCATCAGGAAGATGGTTTTCGATGAATTCGGCATCTTCTGAGACACACTCCTCAACATAGATTTTCTCGGCGTTAAGATTGTATTGCTCAAAATCAACGATTTCAAACTCGAAATCCAACCCCCAGCGTTTGTGTACATCAAAGTTTGTATAATGCTTCCTGCCGCGTTGCGCGCCGGTTACCATACCGCGATTATCGCAAGCCATCAGCAACTTACGACCCGTTTCAGCCTGAATGAACCGCTCGTATACAACCGTGCCGCCAACCATCGAAACCGCACCGTTATTGTACGCGCAACCGTCAAACATCCCGGGCGGAAACAGCTCGACTGAATGACACCCTCGACCCGTGGCGTAAGCCACTTTAATCCCGCGCGCTTGCACACGCCGCAACACATCTTGCGTGTAATCGCTGATGGTTTTGTCCTCGCGCAACAGTGTGCCATCGAGGTCGGTGACGATGAGTTTAATATCCATACTCACTCCTCAGCCACTTTAATTCTTCGATAATGTACTCCAAATCATCAAACGTCCAGCGTCCGTATTCGACTATCATCAGCGCGTTTTTGTCGGCTTTGCGCAGTATCGGGTCGTAATCTATCGCGCCGCGCTTGTCCCTCAGCGGCCAGTGCTTGTCTTCCGTGCCGTCATTGTTGTGCAGGTGATAGGCTTTGATTTTATCGCCCAATTGCTCGATTAACGCAAGCATATCCCACCCGCAATTTTGCGCGTGTCCGATGTCAACAAGGCACTCCATGCCGGGAATCTCGGCAAACAGTTCAGCAAACTGCTCTTGATTGAACAGTACGCTGTCGCTTTGCAAACTGCCGCAATTCTCGACAAGCAATTTCACGCCGTATTCCGCCGCCAATGCCGCCCATTGTACGTAACGCTCACGCCAGCGCAGGCGCACGGATTCCCGCTCGGCCTGCGGCGTTTTTTCGCCGTACAGCGCGGCGTGAATGACCATATATTCGGCGTTGCACAGCTGTGCGGTGCGCAGGCATTCACGCAACCGCGTAATGCTATACTTGTACGCCCAGCCGTCAACATCATCACACATCAAGCGCACGCCGTCCATGGGGTAATGAAAGCTGACCAATTGCCGCTCAATTTGCGGACGCAGAAGTTCGGCAATATTGGCGTTATCGTAAAGCGGCAGTGCGTCGTAAAAGATTTCGATGCCGATGTCATGCAAGCCGTTGTCTTGCAGTCGTTGCAGCATTGGAATAAGCTGTTCGCGCGGACAGCAGGATGAGCTAAGAGCCAGCATTAGTTACCTCCGACAGAATTATTCTATCCCCACATTCGTCCTGCATCATATGAGCCAAAGACTGTACCGGCCTCTATGCCGTCATATAGTCCATCAAGCAGTTCGGACACCGTTACAAGCTGGAAGCCCTCTTGGAGCAGTCGGGGCACTAAAAGCTCGACGGCGTGGGCAGTTGTCTCGTGTATGTCGTGCAATAAGATCACGGCGCCGTCTTGCACTTGGTCCATAATTCTTTCTACAATGACATCAGCATCTCGGTCACGCCAGTCCATTGGGTCGACAGTCCATTTTATGACCGCATAGCCCAACTCTGCGGATATGCCGATAACTCTTTCATCGGCTAACCCAAACGGAGGCCGGTATATTGGAGGCGACATACCAGTAATGGCAGCGATGGCGGCAGAGGTAGATTGTATCTCATTGATGATGGCCTCATCGGTCAGCGAAGTCATATGCGGATGCGTCCAAGTATGGTTAGCGATTTCATTGCCCATTTCAAACGCACGCATCACTGTATCACGGTGCGTGCTTAACCGTTGACCCACAACAAAAAACGTTGCCCGCCCGCTGTGCTGTTCCAGCACATCCAGAATACGTTCGGTGTGCGGCGCAGGGCCGTCATCAAACGTCAGCGCAACTATGGGTTGTCTTGGTGTAGGCTGCGGCGTGGGTGCAGGCAGCGGCACTTCTGTCGGTACAGCGGGGTTTGGCGCGGATCGGGGCGCAGCTGTCGGGGCATGCGCTGTCGTGCAGGCGGCAAGCGTCAGCGCGACAATCAGCAATAAAATTGACAATGTTTTCACAGGCACACCTCCCCCATTTTCTTTTGTCAGTATATCACGGAGCGGCTGGTTAGGTCAAGCCGATTTTTTGCGCAGCCATGCCCGTACGTCAAGAGCGTTTAGCAGCAGCGCCATGACACCGCCGATGAGCATGGCAATCACTACACCGAGCAACCGCAACGACGGTTGTGCCACGGTATACCACGTGATAAGTAATTGCACCAACCCTGCTGCCATGACGTTTGCCGCAGCGCGTTTTTGCTTGCCGACGGCATTGAGTATGCTTGCCGTGACAACTTGATACGACGAAAAAAGGAAACTGATACATAGCAACGCCATCATTTTAAAATCAACACTATTGGCAAAGAGTGCATTGACAATGGGTTGGCCGAAAAGTGCCAACAAAGTCAACATCGGCAGCATAATAATGGTTGTGACACGCAGTGAACGACTGACATACAGGCTGACAAGGCGTTTATTATCCTGTGCCACAGCTTCGGAAATACGAGGTGACATCACCAATGTCAATGCGCCGATACAGGCCATGGGCAATGCGATAAGCGGCAGCACCATGCCGAAAATAACGCCGTAATGCGACAACGCGTCAATTGACGATAAACCACTTGCCATCAATCGCTCGGGGATGATGACAGCGTTTGCCGAGCTGATAAGGTTAAGCGCAACGGCGGAGATTGATACGGGGATGGCGATGTTTAATATTTCGCGGCGATGTGCAGGGGCGGCACCCTGTCGCCCACACATATTAACGCCATTTTGCGAACACATAATGCCAGCCCTTGCGTTGCGTTTGTGCCTCATATACAGCCACCGCAGCAACATAGAACTCACCACCTCACAGGCGACCAGCCCCGCAACAATGAGTGCGATGGTGTATTCGGCATGTTGCTGCGGAAATTGCCATACCAAGAACAGCACCGCGCACGAACGCACGATTTGCTCAACCATTTCGCTCAGCGCGGGTGGGTGGATATTTTTGATGCCATAAAAATAATTTTTATAAATATTTTCAACACCGGTGAAAAAGATACAAGCGAGCAATACGAGCAGCCCGAGATGTGTTCGTGCGTCACCGATGAGCACGACAGATATGCCATCGGAGAAGAGCGCGACAACTGCCGCAACGATTAAAAACGCCACAAAGAATAGCCGCAACGCTTTACGCACCAATTGATGCGTGCGCTCATACTGCCCAACGGCGGTATACTCGGCCGACAGGCGACTGACAGCAACAGTCAAGCCGGTTGCCACCAGCGACATGATGACGGCGTAAACCGGCACGATAAGCTGATATAGTCCCATGACTTCGGCACCGACCAGTCGCACTAGTGCGACACGATAGAAAAACGCGATGATTTGTGAGGTGATGTTCACCAGCGTGATAACCGCTGTGGCATAGGTAGCTGTGTTGGTAAGTTTTATGTTCATGCAATCGCCTCCTCTGTAACCTTATGAGGACGAGTTGGGCGATATGTTCATCATAATCTATTATGGGTCTACGATATAACTGCAGCATATTTATGCTACTCACAATTCCGTTTTTAGCAGCAATTTGTAATACTCCGCCTTACTCAATAAACACCGCGGAATACCAGTGCGGAACCTCATCGTGTGCTTGTAATACGTCCAGCGGCAAGCCCAGTCCATGTACAGTCTTAAACACATCAACACCAACAGCATGGAACGCCGGGCGCGCTTTCATAACGTTGTGGCAGTCCTTGTCATGCACTTTTGCACACTCTTTGCAGAGCCCACAGTCGCTTAGCGAAAAGGCAAAATGATAGCCATCGAGAAAAGCGGCACGCTCAATTTCAAATGAGATTTTTTGCGAAAGGTGTTTGTCGCGGCAACCGATAACCACGCCCCAATTGTAACGCTGGAACAGCTCGCGGTACTCGTCCATACTGAGCGGCGACTTTTGGTACGGACAGGTGTGATTTTTGCCATAGGTAGAGCAACCAAACAGACATTTCAGCACAACTCGTGGATCGAAAACAATGTCATCGATGTTAAACTTGACGGCGTAATCGGCGCCCATATCAAAAGCTTGGGTGATGTATTTCATAGAGATTTCTCCTTATTCAGTCTAATTCTGCTTTTGCTAACATCAAAGCCATCAGGATAACGCTTTTTAAGCTTTTCTACATTGTGGATAGCAATCTCTTCCAACGTAATGTCTAAGCCTGACGCGATGATGGCTAAATACCACAAACAATCAGAAGCTTCGTCCAATAATTTTTCGGCATCCAACGCATGACCTTGAAATTTATGTTTCTTGACAATATCGATGCATTCCCCTGCTTCACCGCACAGCCCCATCACACCGTTCAAAATCAAACTGTCTTTTGAATAGTCACCAGCCGTTCTCATTGCTAAGGCTTGATATTCGTTAAAGTTCATGTCGCGCATTACCTCCAAAGATGTAAATTTTTCTGTGCCACCGACTGGTAGGTGGCTGAGACTATGTGTGTTTATTAGACTCATTTATCTTTTTGAAATTCTACAAATAAGTATAACGGAATATCAGGTATTTTATCATCTCCATATACCTTAGGCTCCAATATTTCTTTCAAAGTAAAGCCAGCTTTTGCCACTGTATTGAGATAATAAGAGATTGGTCTGTGATAGTGCATGGTAGCACCCCAAAACATTTGTTGCTCAGCTATTGGTGTAATATAATCGAAAACTTTTTTGGACAGCACAATGTCCTGTTCATTTTTCTCCCATTCTGCACGATAAAAAGCGGGGTGAACGATGGAGAAAAAAAGTCTTCCGTTGTTTTTGGTTATTCTGTAAAATTCTGAAATTGCGTTATCTATGGGGTCAATGTCCATCAATACTAAGTGACAAAACACGATGTCAAAAGCATTATTCTCGTAGGGCATTGCTCCCATGATATTTACTTCCTCATAATTGTATAGCGGATACTTCTCTTTAGCTATTTTTATCATTTCTGCCGAAGCGTCACAGCCTGTGACGATACCGCCATTTTGACTTAAAATATGTGTATACTCCCCATTGCCACATCCCGCGTCAAGAACATTTAGTTTGTCGACATCCGAAAAGTGTTTAGATATAAACGCTCTGCAAAAAAGTGAATGGCAAGAAGTGTCTTCAAATGCTGAGTAAGAACGGGCCGCATCATTCCAAGCCTGTATATTTTTATCCATAAACAAGCTCCTTCGTAAAAACATTTATCACATCTATACATTGCTAATAAAATTATACCAAAGTCTACCATACATCAACTATATCTCTAAATATCTCATCGTTTATGATGATGAGAATACATTAACTACCCATACTGCTTAATTTCCAGGAAAATCTTACCTTTCTTACTATACCCCAAAACAACGAGGATTTCAATCTTTCCCTTGCCGCGGATTGTGATTTTATCTCCGGGTTGCAGCAATTTGTCAGACTTTATGCATTCGGCGGCATTCAACGCAACGCCGCCTTTTTCTATGAGCGATGATGAGACTGCTCGCGACATCCCCCAAGCCGCGCCGACAACGCAATCCAGCCGCAGGGAAGATACCGTAACTGTACTGATTGCAAAGTCATTGTAGCCTGTGCAAATTTCATCGGGCATGATATACGAAAGTATGAGCTGTTTTCGCCCTGCTTTTTGATAGTTCATCATAACATACTCGGCAATTTCGCTCAACACAACAATATCTGCACCATTGTCATGCACAAAAATATCACCGATACACTCACGTTTAATCTGTAAGCCCATCAACGAGCCGAGATAGTCTCGGTGCGTGAGCATATCTTGCTTGGCTTTTTCTGCACGGATAACGCGGAACAATTCATGCTCGGTGGAATAATCGGGCAGGAATATACATGTCTTTCGCTCGGCGTCCAAAACGCCGCCATCAAAATGATAATCCCTGTAATTCAGCCGCGAGAGCAGTTGTTGTACCAATGCTTGTTGGCGAGAATCTAAAAATCGTGTAGCAGTCAAGATATTTTTGCGCCTACAGTCCGCCATTTTATCGCAAATGGCGGATAGAAAAATATACTCATCATTGTTGGCTGCGAGCGATTTGCATATGTCTTTTATACCCATACCATACATGATAGCATAGAAGTGTTGGTTGTGGCAACTAAACACATGACAGGGGCGGGTTGAAAAAATAGAGAAAGCATGATACAATTATTGTGCCTTTGAAATCGATAAACCGTTAGAAAAGGAGCAATTATGGGCAAAAAGTTGGTTGAATACGCTAAAGACATAGTCGGACAATACGCGTTACATGGCTTTGAAGGGAATACCGCTGGGAAAGTATCTGCTGCTCTTCTAACCGAACAGGGGAATATTTATACCGGCATAAACATTGACGTGGCTTGTAGTTTAGGGTTTTGTGCCGAGCATTCAGCGATTGCGGAGATGCTCAAAAATCGCGAAACGCACGTTGTGAGCATCGTTGCGGTTCGAGATGACGGCGCAATACTTCCGCCCTGCGGGCGTTGCCGCGAAATGCTTATGCAGATTAACTTTTCTAACGCAGACGCGCGGGTGATTGTTGCTGAAAATAAATCAGTTCTGCTTCGAGAATTACTGCCTTTTCACTGGAATGACATAAAGGATTAGAGCGATTATGGAAAAACTATATCACATTGGAATCAATAATTCACATGGTGCTAAAATTGCACTACTTCCGGGCGACCCGGCGCGTGTAGAGAAAATTGCGCGGCAATTAAATCAACCCCGTTTTTACGCGCAGAACAGGGAATACACGGCTTGGCTGGGCGAATTGCCATGCGGCGAAACGTGCATGGTCATGTCAACAGGCATGGGCGGTCCGTCAACGGCAATCTGCGTTGAGGAGCTATACCGAGCCGGCGTTCGTGACTTTATACGCGTTGGAACTTGCGGTGGCATGAATATCAATGTTGCCGGCGGCGATGTTGTTATCGCCACGGGCGCAGTTCGCATGGAGGGCACGTCCAAAGAATATGTACCGATAGAATTTCCTGCCATAGCAAATTTAGATGCCACAAATGCTCTTGTAGCTGCCGCAGAAACCGAAGGCATTACATATCACACAGGCATTGTGCAAAGCAAGGATTCCTTTTATGGGCAACATAGCCCTGAGCGTATGCCATCCGGCGATGAGCTTATGACCAAATGGAACGCATGGATAAAAGCGGGCTGCCTGGCCAGTGAAATGGAATGCGCAGCACTGTATATCGTTTGCCAAATATTGGGCGCCAGAAGCGGGTGTGTATTGTCGGTGGTATGGAATCAAATGCACGCTAAGCCGAGCGCGACGGATTCGGCATGTCACGACCCGGAGAAGGCGATACGTACAGCTGTTAAAGCGGCAAATATTTTGGCAATGGAAAGAAAGTCTTTATCTAAATAAATATTCTCACCTACGACTATTTTTCTCTAAACTGTGTATCCAGCACGCCCTGTAAGTCATCGACAAATCTTTGTATTCGCTCTAGTTTTTGTTTTGTAAATATCTGACTTGTGTAGTTGATCAACAAAATCAAACTATAACTTGCAATAACAATTGTGATAAACGTAAAAGTATGTTCCATTATTCTAGATGTATCGGTTTGCTCACTAATAAATGCAGAAAAGACAACCAATGTAACAGGTATCAATAATGTTTGCATCCATCTATCCAAGCGTTGTTTTTTAGCGGCGATGATATTTTGGTTTTTTTCTACGTAAGCAGAAAGTCTATTTCGATATTCTTGAATCTCTGATCTTTCTAAAATTGATTGTCCTTTCAGCCATTCAAAAACTTGACTGCACCGCTTTCTGTAATCAAAAATATTGTTATTGCTATTGATAATCTGAACATGCTTAACATACAGGTATCCAATGACACCAAGCACCAATAAAAGAGCCAGTGGTATAAGAAGTATGAATCCCTCCTGAAAAATATATGCGAAAATAATAGAGGCGAAAGCACCAATTATTGCTAAAGTAGGCAGTGCAATGTTAAACCAAGGAAGACATAATATTTTTTTTATTGTGCTGTCTTCAATCTCTTTCTGATATTTTAAGTAGCTATAAAATAAAAGCATTTCCATAACGGTGCCCTTTCTCAATACGATAGCGACATCGCACGCGTAACGATTAAACCAAGAATAAATAAGCTGACCAGCGCCTCTGCGCCTGCCATTATTTTTGCCATGTGGCTATATGGCGTCAATGCAGCAGGCGAGAACGAAGTTGCTGTTGTAATTGACACGTAAAGATAATCAATAAATCCCGGCGTCCAGTTTTCGGGTGCCAGCCTCGAATCATTTGATGTTTGCTGCGGAAAGACAAAGTCGGGATAAATTTTATTGCGAAATACTGTCGCAAACCCCAGCGCGCGAACCTCCGGACCACCCGTATCAAGCTCCCAATATGCTAAGGCAAAAACGCCGATATTTACGACCCACAAGGCAAAGCCTGCCAACAACAATTCGTGAGAGAGCGTGACGGTCGCCGGATTAAGCATATCGTAAATAAACCACCCCATACAAATCAAGTTTATCAATGGCAAAAGAATAACGACCGCAATTGACAGCGCACGTGCTAACCTCGAAGGCTTCCTATGACTGCCCGAATAGGCAAGTATAGAAGAAGTTAGCATCACACCTGAAATAAGTGGTAATATCCAAATAAAATCAAGATTTATCGCATACGCTATCCATGTTTGTCCCGCTATGACAATTAAAGTCATGATAAGAGCAGCAATGCGCGCGCGAAAATAAGAGCTTACTTGCAAGCCTTTTTTTCTAACGCTTTTACCCGCAGTCAAAGGTTTTTGCGACTTCATATAGGAACCTCCCTACATTTACTGCGGCCATTATATCAAAAATGAATCTAAAAATCTACCATTTCAGACAATAATAATGAAAACCAGCTTCACCAACTTACCACATTTCTGCATAATCTGCCAAAATTAACGAATACTAGGATGCATTGCTTCGATTAACCGGTCATTTCAACCGTGACTTAGGAGGAAATAAACATGAAAGCAACAGGCATTGTACGCCGTATCGACGACCTCGGGCGCGTTGTCATCCCTAAAGAAATTCGTCGCACTATGCGTATTCGAGAGGGCGACCCGCTTGAAATCTATACTGACAGAGATGGTGAAGTCATTTTCAAAAAGTATTCGCCACTGGGCGAGCTATCATCTTTTGCCGGACAAATTTGCGAGACACTGCACAAAACAAGCGGCTTCTCAGTCGTTGTCACTGACCGTGATACAGTCATTGCTGCCAGCGGACCGATGCGTCGCGACTTGCAAGATAAGCGCCTGAGTGAAGATGTGGAAAAAATCATGGAAGATCGCCAAACTCATCTGCATAAATCGGGAGAACAAGGAATTTCTATCGTTGACGGCAACAATCGTGCGTTAGTCGGTTTGGCGTCACCCATCCTTGCCGAGGGCGACGTATCAGGTTGCGTGGTGTTGATATCAACCGATGCCGCCACCGAGATGAGTGAAACTGAGCTGAAACTGGTGCAAACGGTATCGGGGTTCTTAGGCAAGCAGATGGAAAGTTGAACAAATAACAGGGCGCGGCGATATGGCCGCGCCCTGTTGCTATCTTTAAATAGAAAATGCTTATATTGTGACATTTCAACTAGCCAGTTTCGTCAATTCTTCCTCAATCCAAACGTGTTTCATATTCATAGCCTTTTTTGCGCAATTGCTTCAAAATCAGTTCAAAAGTTTCCCTTGGTCTTTTAGACAGAAGGCAAGCGAATAACGACTGTCAAGCATGTCATCATCAAGCGCAAAGGATTTTTCCCAATACGCCTCTGCTTTTTCAAACTCGCGCAATGCATGATCTGCACGCAAAGCAATTATGCCATAACGATGCTTCGATGTCAGTGCTTCAACGCCCCCGAATTGGCCCGGAGCAATTCAAAGCATGCCACAAACCGCTCAGTGCCCCTAACAACATCAAACAGTGACTCGGTTTTATACATAATGTTAAGATGCTTCATGGCGTTTTGCGTTGCTTTTTCTACACATGTTAAGGCATTTTCAATATCGCCTGCCTCACAGTATAGCTCGGCAACATCGAGGTGTCGAAATGCACGTTCAACTGAATCGCCACCATCGTCACGCATTGAGTCTGTCAAAGCTTCAATTTGCATTGCCGCCTTGTACCACTTGATTCTTTGCAGCGTGTCCAAATCGGCTTTGCGAGCATAACCTTTTATAAAATCACACAATAAAATGGTAAAGCGCACAATCTGGAGCTGTTGGTTCTGCAGCCATTCCTCGCCCTCTAATACAGAGCCGGCGTTGACATCTTGTGTGTACCACGCCTCAGACGGCAATGTAACCAAGATTTTTTCCGCTTCTTCTTTCATATCCCATTCGACATATTGATTAAAAAGTTGAAATTTAGCATCCAGGCAGATATTGGGGTCGGGACAATATTCCATAACCCGTTCGCTGACAGCTATGATTTCTTGCTTAAACGTCTCAGCATCGACGGTACACAACGCCTGTACAAGGAGGTTTTGCAAATAATAATTCACAGGGTATTCTTTTAACGCGATTCGCGCCATTTCAATAGCCTTATCTGCTTTACCGATATTGAGCAAATTGCGAATATCCCGCTTATACTCCGAAACTTTTTGCTCACCAAGTACCACCTCGGTTCCCAATAACTCATCGACTGTAACCTTAAAGAAAATGGCGATATGCGGCAGTAGCCCTATATCTGGCATATTTGTGCCTGTTTCCCAACGGCTGACAGTCTGCGATGTCACATCGAAAATATCAGCGACTTGTTCTTGCGTTAGATCGCGGTTTTTCCGCAGCTGTTTGAATTTCTCACTAAGATAGGTTGTCATTTTTTACACCTCTCTGATTATCTATATTTTTAGAAGCGCTTCTGACAATATTGAACTATACTTTTGATCATAAGTCAACTACACATTACGTGAATATTTTGCACGCAACACGTAAGTTTGCAGATAGCTAAAGCCCCATGTTGCATAGTATGTCTCTCCTGTTTGAATGCAAGTTCATTATAGCAGATACCGCGGCATCTGCATTGTACATACGGCGGCGATCGGTATAACGCATCAAACATCTAAACAAAATCATTTGGCTCTTTTCCACAAGCAATTGCTACAAGTAACCTTTGAACGCTGTTTTGGCATGCTCAAACAAACGGGCAAAAATGGAAATCAGTTCTGCTCATACCGGCAAAACCATGGAATTTGCAGAGGGTAATGCATAGGCAGTCTCGTTTTTCATTTTCGGCAACCCGACTACATCGCAGCCGGGAACAAACGTCCGGCTTGTATGAAAGGTTGTGTCTTTACTCACCCTATTTTTGCCGCAAAATGTCGCAAAATCGGCGAAATTTCTTACGACTTACCATCATAATACCCAACAAAAGCATGACCATGCCTGTTATTGCTGCGTTTATTACGGGGGGTGCCTCATTGGTCCAATGCGAGTATATGGAGCAGTATGCGGCGAGGATTATGCCGGCGGCAGTGATGGGCAAGCCGATGAAATGGTCACGAAAATCGTTCAAATTATACCGCGCCAAGCGATATGCGCCGGCCACAACATACAACAGGCAGACGGCGGCTATCCATGTAAAGTATTGGTGCGGCATCCGATACATGACCAGGCAAACGGGTGCGACGCCAAAAGTAATGATGTCAGCGAAAGAGTCGAGCTGTTTGCCCATGTCGGTTACGGCGTTGAGCTTACGGGCGAGGTATCCGTCAAAGAAATCAGCCACGCCGCCCATAACAATCAACACCGGCGCAATAAGCTGTTTGTGCGGATGCTCAGGCTGCAACAATAGCAAAATGACCGTTAGCCCCGCCGACAGGTTGAGCAGTGTAAAGATGTTTGGGATATGTTTTTTCATCGTTGTCTCCTCATGTGCTGCGCTGCTTTACCAACGGCAATAACAGCCAGTCCCATCAACATGACAAACCAAAAAGTGACGAAACGGAACAGTATTGTTGTCACAGCAGCATCGCCCGCTGCAAGCCCAAACACCGCCAACAAGGCGGTCATGGTCCCCTCAAAGCCGCCAAGTCCACCGGGGAATATCGGCAGCATGGCGACCATATAGGCGACAAAAGCGATGGCGGCGATATAGACAATTGAAATGTCAGGCGCGAACTGCACTACCAGTAAATATAATTTCAGTGGATACAGCAGCCAGATGAGCAGCGACAGGCCAAAGAGTGCTGTTAGCTGCATTCTATGCTTGCCGACAGCTTCGACTTGCGTCAACAAGGTCAACACAAAACCTCGTAATTTACGCGCCCATGCAAAGCGCAGAGCGTTTCGTTTCTGTATATAGCTTTGCGCGGCTTGCGGAGCGAGCAAAATGCCGAGAAACAGCAGCAGCAACGCCAATGAAACGCCATAGAACAACATTTGTGTTGCCCACGCTTGCAACACTGGCACTTGGCGCGTCAGCGTTCCGATGGCAAACAGCAATGCGAAAAAGAAAGCGGTCAGACTGAACAACTTTTGCAATACAACAAGAGTTGCCGCCTGCGTGCCGTCACAGTTTGCAACACGCTTGATTTGCACGCCACGCGTGACCTCGCCGCCGAATTTCACGCCGGGGGTGATGGCGTCGACGACGGCACCTTGGCTGTTTATCTTGAACATTTTCCCGAACGAGATAGGCGTATTCGTCAGTTTGGCAATACTATGCCACAGCGTGTTGACAAGCAGTTGTGATATAATTTGCAGACCAAGCAACAACGCCATCAACCATAGTGGGATGTGCCGGAGACTATGCAATAAACTTTGGCTGTCGAACCGCCATAGAGTGAGCGCAAGTAAAGCAATGACCATAGCGGCAATGAACCATTTCCATGCGACACGCCGAGAGCAGCAGCCTGCGAGCCGGCATGTCTTATGCAGCATATGTTGGCTTGACATAGAGCAATGTACTGCCGATGTTTCGCGCTTTTTTATGCATTGTCAGCGGGCAGCGACGCAGTAGCGCACTTGGCAATTTATCATACAGTTTGCGTAATTTTCGTTTGGGTTGGCGTATCAATAATTTCGTGCCGGGGTCAACGCGGTTTTCGATATTTGAAAAAACACCTTCCATAGGGCAGACTTGCAAGGCAAAATGAACCACCGTATAATCGGCAAAGGCCAGTGCTTGGTTGCTGCCGTCTTGACAGAGTACTCGCACGGCATCACTAATCCCCAACCGCTCGATAACACGCTTGGCCTTGGGCACGCAGCAGCTGTCGTTATCGATGACCGTCACTTTGGCACCTGTTGTCTGATGGAACAGAATAGCGGTAAAAGGGCAAATACCGCCGCCGACACAGAGGATATGGTCATGGCCACCAATATTGGCAAGAACAATTTCTTTTTCAACAACATCGCGGTAGTAGCCCGATGCAAATTTATAGATGAACGCCGTTTCAGACGCCCAGCTTTCGATTTTTTGTGTCAGTTTTGTGATGTGCATGATTGGCTCCTTTCAAACTATACAAAAATTCCGGCGATATGGTTGATAAGGCCGCCGACAAAGAGCGCCAGTGCGATTGTAGCAACCGAAATGAGCAGAGCGACTCTGAGTTTGAATTCCTTGGTCAGGATGGCGAATACCGAGATGCATGGCAAATACATCAGCGACACCGCGCCACCGACAAAGGCTTGCAATGCTGTTAAGTCGAGCGCCATCAGCGGCGCGACTGACATTTCGCGGCGCACAACACCCAAAATCAAGGCCGTCACGGCTTCGGCAGGCAAACCCAACCAGCCACTTACGAGGGGTTGGGCGTGTACAGCGATGGCATTCAGTATGCCCGATTCGCTCAATACAGCGGCGATGACGATGGCTATCATCATAGGCACTTCGGCATCTTTGAGGAAGTGCCGCATACGCGTCCAAAGCTTGCGTCCATAAGCCTTGGGGTTGGGCATGAGCAGATTTGGCACTTCAATGATGAGCGGATCGACTTTGCCTTTGACCAACTTGCCCGCCACCAAGGTGACGACGACAAACAACAGCAGTGAAAACAACAGCATGGCCGGCAGCATCCACCACGCGTAGGCCGATAACAGACTGATGATGGCGCCTGTTTGTGAAATACACGGGATGGCGAAGCAAATGGCGGCACTGATAACAATGCGCTCTTTGCGTGAGGTGGCGGCGCGGCTGCCGATAATAGCGGGCACGGCACAGCCGTAGCCCATGAACATATGGATTAAACTACCGCCCTGAATGCCGAGCTTACGCATGACGTTGTCAAACAACACTGCCATGCGAGGCAGGAATCCTGTGTCTTCCAAAAATGTGAACGATACGAAAAACAGCAGGACGTAAGGAAAAATCAGCGCTACAATCCACTCGAAACTGATGACAAAAACACCAAATTCGCCGACCAGGATGTTGAGCAGCATGCCTTCGGGCAAGATGGAGGTAAAGAGGTCACGAAAAAAAGGCACGATTATGCCGTTTACCAGCGGCAGCAACGCAAAGGCGCGCAGCATTCGTCCACCAAAGACGACAATGCTGATGACCAACGCCATGACCAACAAAGCAATAGGGATGCCGGGCATAGGCTTCATCATACTCTCACCAAGTTTGTCTAAAAAGCTTGGTTTGGCGTCGTTTTTCACGGTGACGCGGCGCGCGATTTCCTTGGCGACGAGCGGAATATCACCTTGTTTGACTTTGCGGCTTGAAGGGCAGGACACACATTTTCCACAAGAGCTGTGCGAGCAGTTTTTGGACGCATTAAGTACAGCTTCGAGTTGCTGCAACAGCTCTTCCAGTCCTTTGGTTTTGACGGCCACTGTTTCGATGACCGGCGCGCCGAGTTCTTGCGCCAGAAGCTTAGCGTTGACAGCGATACCATGGCGCTTGGCAACGTCGGTCAGGTTGAGCGCATAGATCGTCGGGATATTATATTGTTTCAGCTCCAGCGCAAGGCATAGATTTCGTTCCAGATTAGACGCATCGAGTACGCAGATAATGGCTTTTGCACCGCTCTCCATAAATTGCACGGCAACGCTTTCGGCCTCCGACGTGGCATTCATCGAGTATGTGCCGGGCACGTCGATGAGTGTGTACTCTTTTTCGCCAACGGAAAAACGACCTTCCATGAACTGCACGGTCGTACCGGCGTAGTTGGAACTGATGGCGTGAATGCCTGTCAATTCGGTGAAGAAGATGCTTTTGCCGACATTGGGGTTGCCCATCAGCAGGACCGTATCTTTAATCATCTTGCTGTCACTCACGATGCCATCGCTCGGCTAACGGCGATTTGCTGGGCAATGTCTTTACCCAAAGCAATTGAGTACGTGTCTTCAACACGCAACAGCACCGGGCCACCTAAGGCGTAGCGATTTTGCACTGTTACTTTGGTGCCAATGCGCAAGCCCATGCCTTCCAGCAACCCGATTTGGGGCACGGAAGTCACTTGAAAGGTACCGCGCTTTGTTGCTTCGTATAAGTTGATATATTGTTCGTGTGCCATAAGCCCATCTCTTTCCAATCGTAAAAACTTTGGTTAGTTTTGTCTAACCGCATTTGTATGTTAGCATAGACTAACTCATTTGTCAAGGGGTTGGGGTAATAATTTGCAAAAAATACTAGCTTGGCACATGACACCATGTCGATCATGTGTTATAATGATGGTGAGGAGGTGTTTCTAATGAAACAGCGAAAATATGTCCCGCTCGAAAAGCGCTCCAAGCGGGAGCAAAAAGAGCATTTCTCGGCACTGCGCGGCAATTGGGGCGGCATCAATCCCGTGACTAAGAAGCCGCCGAATCCCCAAGCATATAAACGCAAAAAATCCGGACAACGGTACGAACACGAACCGCTGCCCGGATTTTTGTTATTTTTCTCGCCTTTGCGCATACTAGCAATATTGACATTGTAGTGAGCGCATACGCGGGCGCCCCGCGAGAGGCAGGTATAAATCCATGAATTCTGTATGGAGTGAAATGACGGCGCGGCAAGTTGATTTGCCTTTGGATGACAATATAACTACCGATGTACTGGTTGTTGGCGGCGGGCTGTGCGGCATGCTTACGGCACATCGTTTACAAGCGGCGGGCGTACGCTGTGTTGTCGTTGAAGCAAAGGCCGTTGGCAGCGGCATTACTAAAAACACCACGGCCAAAATTACGGCACAACATGGGCTGATTTATGCCGATTTAGTCAAGCGGCGCGGCGTTGAAAAAGCACGGCAGTATTATGATGCGAATATGCGCGCCATCGGCAATTACCGCACATTGGCCGAGCAATTTTCCTGTGATTTTGAGGAAAAAGCGGCTTACGTCTATTCAACCGACGACAGGTACAAGCTCGAGAATGAGGCGAAGGCGTACCATGAGTTGGGTATTACTTCACGCATTGAGGAATCTCCCCCACTGCCGATTGACACCGTCGGCGCAATCGCGATGGGCGGACAGGCGCAATTTCATCCGTTAAAGCTGTTGTATTCCCTCGCAGAGGGGCTGAAAATCTATGAAAATACCCTCATCTACAAAGTCGAGGGGCGCGTAGCTTATACGGCGAACGGGCGCAAAATTACAGCCAAGCACATCGTGTTGTGTACGCACTATCCGCTGATCAATGTGCCGGGGTTATATTTTCTCAAACTCTATCAGCATCGCAGCTATGTTTTGGCTTTGGAAAATGCGCCGCTTTTGGATGGCATGTATCTCGATGAACACAGGAATGGGCACTCGTTCCGCGTCTACGGCAATCTGCTTTTTGTCGGCGGCGGAGATCATAAGACGGGCAAAAGAGGTGGTAATTACGCCGCATTGGAAGCCCTTGCGGCACAGGTATATCCCAACGCCGCCATCCGATACCACTGGGCGACACAGGATTGTATGAGCCTTGACGGCGTGCCGTATATCGGGCGGCATCGAGCCGGCAAAGAGAATTTATACGTCGCGACAGGCTTTAACAAATGGGGCATGACGGGTTCAATGGTAGCGGCTGAACTGCTGTGTGACCTAATTGTTCATGGCCAGAGCGACCTTGAAGATCTCTATTCGCCGCAACGCTCCATGCTATCGAGCCAACTGTTGATGAATATCGGCGGCGCGGCCAAGGGATTGCTGTCCATCGGCGGACCACGCTGCGCGCATATGGGTTGTAAACTGCATTGGAATGCCGTGGAAAAATCATGGGATTGCAGCTGTCACGGCTCGCGGTTTTGCGAGAGCGGGCAGGTCATTGATAACCCTGCAAAAAAAGAGCTTCGGCGATAGACCGACGGTCAAGACAGCTTGACAGCCCTTGTCGCCACAAAGAGCGGAACATATTGCCCCCAAATACTCGTATCCGTATCCTCGTACAAATGCGTTAGAGCCAAACCGACTCTCAGTTGTCCGCCGATTTGTTCTTCCATCGTATGGCTAAACTGTAAGCCCTCGTCGTTGTCAATCATACGTTGGCGGCGTTCGCCTTCCATTTTCAGTGGATTGAAGGGAAGTTTATTCTCCACTACAGGCGGATCTAAGTTCTCGTCCTCGACAAGAAAGTTAAGACCGTTGTCCATGCCGGCAAGCAATATGCCACCGGGTTTTAACACGCGTTGACACTCACCCCAAATATGGTATACATCCTCGACATACACATTGCTGACCGGGTGAAAAATTATATCAAAGCTGTTGTCGCCAAAAGGCAAGCGTTGCGTCATGTCGGCATGGACAATGTCAATGTCATAGCCCTCGCGCGCTGCGACTTCGCGCTCACGATCAAGCTGGCGTTGGGAGTAATCCAATACGGTGCAATCGGCACCCAACGCTTGAAAAATCGGCATTTGTTGCCCGCCGCCGCAAGCGAGGCCGAGCAACTTTACACCGTCAAGCCGCCCGCTTTTGAGGTATGGCGAAAACCAGTCGTGCGGTACGGGCTTCAGCGGTGTGAGCAATACGTCCCATCTGCCGTCTCTCGCTGCTTGGTAGGCTTCGGCGGTGGTTACGATGCCCCACTCCCAACCGGCGTCTGTCCATTTGTCAATGGTGCGGGCATTGATATCTGTATAGTTTTGCATAATATGCTCCCCTGTTTAAGGCCTGTTTCACCGCAGCGCATCTTCCATTTCGCGGATATAGTCGGTCACCGGTGTGATAGCATCTTTGCCGTGTTCGGCAACGAGTTGCACGATGCCGCTGCCAATCATTACACCATCGACAATGGCTGCCATTTTCCGTGCCTGCTCAGATGTATTTACGGCGATGGCACAGGGTAGGTCAGCTACAGCTTTGGCTTGTACTATCATTTGGGCGGCATCGGAATCGGCTTGGCCCAGCGAGGATACACAGTATAAAAAGCCTTCGGCTTGGCGCGCAATGGTCTGGACGCGCTCTTGTGAGGATGGCGCAATCAGCGAAATATGTGTAATGCCATACTGTTTGCAGGCATCGGCCAATTCGCCTCGCTCTTCAAACGGCAGGTCGGGTACGATGACGCCGTCAATACCGCAATCTTGACAGTTTTTCATAAACCGCTCGGTACCGTATGCGAAGATGGGGTTGATATACGTCATAAACAGCAGCGGAATGTCGACATTCCGCCGCGCACGTTTGACCATGGCAAACAACTTATCCACGGTGCAGCCGTTAGTGAGAGCGCGTTCGTCGGCGGTTTGTACGACAAGTGTTTCGGCCATCGGATCGGAAAAGGGAATGCCGATTTCTATCATGTCTACGCCACTTTCAGCCATGGCGACAATCAGTTTTTCTGTTGTTTCGATGTTTGGGTCGCCGCCGGTGAGGAAAGCCGTCAATGCTTTTTTATTGACAAAAGCTTGCGTAATCTTATTCATGAATGTCGACCCCCTTGTACCGCGCGATGGTTGCCACGTCTTTGTCACCGCGCCCCGACAGGTTGAGCACGATAATTTTGTCCTTGTCCAGCTGCGGCGCCAATTTCATGGTATGCGCCACGGCGTGGGCGCTCTCGATGGCGGGGATGATCCCCTCGGTACGCGCTAAATAACTAAACGCCTCGACGGCCTCTTTGTCGGTCACGGCAACATATTCGCCGCGTCCGGTCTCGTGCAATTGGGCGTGTTCAGGGCCGATGCCCGGATAGTCCAACCCGGCTGAAATGGAATGTACCGGTGCGATTTGCCCATACGCGTCTTGGACAAACAGCGACTTCATGCCATGGAAAATGCCGGGGCTGCCGGTGCTCAACGTAGCTGCATGTTTACCCGAAGCGATACCGTGACCGGCGGCCTCGCAGCCAATAAGGCGAACGCTCTCATCACCAATGAAGTCAAAGAACGCACCAATGGCGTTGCTGCCACCGCCGGCGCAGGCGACAATGGCATCAGGCAGCCGTCCCTCGGCGCCTTGCAGCTGCGCACGGATTTCCCGCCCGATAACGGACTGAAAGTCCCGCACCATCGTGGGGAAGGGGTGTGGCCCCATGACGCTGCCGATGACGTAATGTGTGTCTTCAAGCCGTGTCACCCACTCACGCATGGCGGCGTTGACGGCGTCTTTTAACGTTTGCGTACCGCTTGTTACGGCATGCACTTTGGCGCCGAGCAGTTCCATACGAAAGACGTTGAGGGCTTGCCGCTCGGTGTCCTCTCTGCCCATAAAGACTTCACAATCCAGCCCCAGCAGCGCAGCAGCAGTCGCTGTTGCCACGCCGTGCTGTCCCGCGCCGGTTTCGGCGATGACGCGCGTTTTGCCCATCTTTTTAGCCAACAATGTCTGTCCCAGCACGTTGTTGATTTTGTGCGAACCGGTGTGGTTGAGGTCCTCGCGCTTAATGTAAATTTTGGCACCGCCGAGGTCTGCCGTCATTTTCTCGGCAAAATAGAGCATGGACGGACGGCCTGCATAGTTGTTCAGCAACGCCGTAAACTCGGCTTGGAAGTCCGGGTCTTTTGCGTAGTGCTGATAGGCGGTGTTGAGTTCTTGTACGGTCGGCATTAAGACTTCGGGAATGTATTGGCCGCCGAATGTGCCGAACCTGCCTGCTTTGTTCATGATCTGCCCTGCCTTTACCAGTTGTTTATAAAATCGCCCTTGGCAAAGCTTTCATGTTCCGCCAAGGACGAATATTTTAACTACCCGAGGATGAAGCCGAAGAGTATGGTGGCGACGATGACTTGAGTGAAGCCGATGATGGCCTCGTACGGCCAGACGGAGAGACGCTCTTTAAGTTGGACTCTGAGGCCGTCCTTGCTGGCCAGGAAGTAGTTGCCATGCGGCATGATGTCCAATGTCGTCGAGCCAGCATGCGTCATGACAGCGCCGTGGACGGGGTTAATGCCTGCGTATATCAGTGTCGGGGCAAACATTTCACCTGCAAGGAGCGCGCCGGCCGCCGTAGACCCGATGGCCGATGCCATGAAAATGCCTGACAAAGGCGCCAGCATAAAGGTGGGCAAGCCCAGCCCGATAATGGCAGACTCAAACACGCCGGGCAGCTGAGAATTGGTAATCAACGCGCCGATCGTGCCGGCACCGATGAGCATCAACACGATAGGTGCGATTTTCATAATGCCTTTGTTGGTGTATTCGACAAAGTTTCGGCCCTTTCCCAATATCAGCGCGCCGGTTAACGCGGCGATGGGCAGGACAAAAAGTGCATCGAGTTCAAAGGCTTCAAAAAAGCCGATGCCTATGGCGCGACCAATGGTGCTGCTGAGCAGCAGCCCAACAGCGATGGCAGGCGCGGCAATGGATTTACCGAAACTTGGCAAGTTGGCTTCGCTGTCAGCGTCACCGTCTGCGGCGGTGACGGGTGAGCCTTTTTTCTTGATGGCGGTTGCCAACAGCGTGGTAATGACAATGCCGAAAATCATGGGAATAAAACCAGCAATCATCAGCTCACTCAACGGAATGCCATAACTGTCGGCCAGCGCGACGGCGTTGGGATTGGGCGAAATCAAGTTACCTGTCTTAGCACCGCCTGACAGCGCCAAAATCAGCGCCATTTTATGAATATTGGTACGCCGTCCCACCGACAGCGCGATGGGTGCGAGAATGACAACACCGACGGTCATAAAGATGCCCGATGCCGTTAGAATCGTGCCCGACAGCGTTATGGCCAGCAGTGCCAGTTTGGCACCCAGTTTCTTAACCAGCCCGCGCGCAATGGATTCCGCCGCACCCGACTCGATGAGTACGCCAGCCAGCACACCGCCGGCAATGATGCGCACGAACGTACCGGCAAGGCTTCGCGTACCTTCGATAACGACGCGTAGCGACTCGGGCAGTAATTGGCTCCACGTCAAGTCGCCCATCATGCCGCCGATGATGACGCCGACGATTGTGCCGGTAAACATAGCGGCGACAGGCGTCATTTTCCAACAAATCAGCCCGATGGCGAGGAGCAGCCCGATGATAACGCCCAGCCAATGGATGGCGGGCCCCGCCGCGTCGTAGACGGGATAGTATTCGGAAACGGCCGGATAGTAAGTTGCTAAGTTTGTCATAGTTGCGTGTTTCCCCCTGCGTTTTTTATAAATCTGCTTATTGTACCATAGAATTTTGGCATTGGCAAGGGGGGGTATCGGCAATTTACGGCGCGGTATCCTATATACACTTTAACAAAAGCAAAATATCGTGAATGCCTTGACGAAGCGGCTTTTGGTAGATTATAATAGATGCGTATCAGTTGATCGGTTCAAAATCGCTTGCGCCGTGTTTACAGATGGGACAGATGAATGCACTTGGCAAATTTGCGCCCTCGTAAACATAGCTGCAAATCTTGCACCGCCAGCCGCTTTGCGCCGCAGCATTGGGTTTGATGTATTTGTGATAATGGGCATAGGTCAAACTTTCGGCGTCGCTGAGGATGGCCGCATCGGTCATTTCGGATTTGAACAGTGTGTGCGTACCGAAGTCCAATACTTCTTTAATGGCAAAAGACAAGTAGGCGTTTGTGCAATCATTTAGGTAGATCAGCCCACTTTGGCTTCGCACTACCGTTTCGCCGTCGGCGAATTTATTGACAATTTCGCCCGAATGAAACCCGAAACGCTCGAAAACGCTAAATGGTGTTTGGGTTGTCAGGCAGGACACATTGAATTGCTTTGACGCCACGAGCATGTCGTGCGTATAGTTGCCCTTGTTAACAGCAACTACACCGAGTGTCGGCGCTTGGCTTGTAATTTGCATGACGGTATTGACGATGCAACCGTTATCCTTGTCGGTTTTGGCAGTCAGGACATAGAGCCCATAACCGAGTTTATGCAAAGCCGATGTATCCATAGTTACAACTCCTCTATCAGTAAATAATTTCTGTGCGAAATGAGGTGAGAATGTGAAACAGTTTGTGTGTGACGTTTGCTCATATGTGTACGATGAGATCGTTGAGGGCGTAACCTTTGCCGACTTGCCCGAGGATTGGGTTTGTCCGTTGTGCGGCGTCGGCAAAGAGCAGTTCAGTGAGGCATAAATCTATGTGACGCAGGGGCGAGTGATGGACGCCCCTGCAAGTTTACGTTAACCAAATTGGCTGCGTCCAGGACTTGCGGCCTTTTTCGTCGGCGCATACGGCCCATACGCAATTCATGCCGGCTTCGCGCGGCAGCCATTCTTTGGTAAAGGGCCAGGCGAATTCAGTCATCAGTATGTCGCTTTCGACAGGGTAGCGTCCGCCAACGGAGGCATCGCCGAAAACCGAGATTGTTTTGCTGGGCTCACATTTGATATGCGCTACGCCGTCTTCAACGTAGAAATCGTGGATTTCAGGGCCACCGGTCGAAGCATAAAAACTGCCGGCTTTGATGGCATCCATGACGTCTTTGTGCGTCAAAGATTTTGCTTTGACGGTAATCCAACCGCCCAAGTAGCCGCTGCGGCGATGTGCATCATCGCAGGCAAAGGCAAGCATTTTGTCGCCCGCCCACATTGAGCGTTCAAAATAACTCACTGACTCACCGCAGGCACAGGCCAACTCGCTGGCGTTGTTATAAATTTCCATTCCTATACAATTTGCAATCGATGAATATGCTTCCATGCTGACATGCGACCAGCGCGGGTGGCAATAAATGGAAACGCAGCCATTGGCGTTCATATAGTCGATGGTCTGCTGCATATCCATGTCTTTGCTGAGTTCATGCACATCCTGACCGTGGACAAACGGCGTGTCACCGGGAATGGCCATATGTACTGTGTGATGGCAAAAGCCGTCATCACCAGACAGCGACTTGCCCAACTCTGTGCCGCCGAAGATAATAAAGTCGTCGCTTTGCAAGTCGTCATGAATGCCCCACTTGCCGTGATCGGTGACTGCCAGAAAATGATACCCGTGGTCTCGGTAAACGGCGACGGCACCGGCCGGGTCGAGATGCCCGTCACTCATGGTGGTATGCAGATGCAGATTGCCTTTGTACCACTGTCCGCCCTCAATCAATGTGCGCAATTTTGCCATGGAAATGCCCTCCTGTGTGATTTTATTCAGTATACCTTTTTTGTTGAAAGCTGTCAATGTGATGGTCGTAAAATAAAAGCAGCACCAGAGAATTTCTTTTGCTGCTTTGGCTATTTCACTGTTCATATGGGGCGGCAGGATGCCGCCCCTACACGCCGATTTCATCCAACCGTCCAAACGTGTAGCCGTTATCTTTCCAGCGTTGTAATAGCTCGTCGAGAATTTCGGCATTTGTTTTGGAGGTATTGTGCAACAGTACAATGGCACCGTTGTGTGTGCGCGGCAGCAGTTTATCAAAAGCTTGTTGTCGTGATGGCTGCTTATTGTTGTCCCAGTCGGCGTATGCCAAACTCCAAAAGACTGTTTTGTAGCCTAAATCTTTCGCCATTTGCAGGCTCTTTTGGCAATACTTACCGCTCGGCGGACGGTAGATTTTTTGCATCTCTTCACCTGTGATATTTTTGTAGAGCCCGGCGAGCGACTCTAGTTCTTGTTTGAATTTTTCGGCACTTAAACCCGACATATTGGGATGCCCATAACTATGGTTGCCAACAATATGCCCTTCTGCCACCATGCGGCGCACCAAGTCCGGCTCTTGTTCGAGGTAGTGTCCGACCAAGAAGAATGTGGCAGGTACGCCGTGCTTTTTCAAGGCATCTAAAATTGGCATGGTGTTGCCATTCTCATAACCTGCGTCAAAAGTAAGATACAGCACTTTTTGGCTTGTGTCCCCAAGATAATATGCATCGTATTCTGCTAAAAATTCTGCTGATTCCTGTCCTTTTGGCGGCTGACCTTGCGCGCCAAAGCCCAAGCCCCAGTTGCTCTCCGCTAAGGCTGTATTTGATAACATCAGGCACGCTAAGCCTGCAAAAATCAATCGTTTCATCTTCTCCAACTCCTTGCCTGCCTACTATTTTCAAAAAATGGGCACGGCATACGAGCTAAATGTTGGAATTGAATATTAATATTCTACTTCAAAGCGTCTTTTACCTGTTCTATCCGAATATCAATTAAATTTTTATACACCTCAAAATCCTGGACACTATATTGCCGACCTCTGGTAATGTTGCAGTTACAATTCGTCGCAGAGACGTCCTCACCGGCGATTTTTATTTTAATAGGTCCGTTACATCCATTCCCGATGAAATTGCAGGAGCGGCCGGGCAATTTACACTTGTGAATATCTTGCTTGATCACATCCAGTATTGTTTTTGCCTTATCATATTGCGAAACAACATCCAAAAACGATTCTAATCTGTTTTTGTGTTTGCCATCTTTTATATCAAAACTATACGGAATATCAATAGACGGCGCGCTTGTTAGTTTAGCCACATTGTTACCTCTATAGGTGAAAATCATCCACTTGCTGCTGAATGCTTTGATTTTCACTTTATCGCTTACGGATTTCGCATGTTCATACAGCATTGAAAATCCTTCTCGCTGCGTATCATTGAAGGAGTGTATAATATCATCAAATGTTAGCACGTATTTTTTGTTGAATACCCGAAAATCACATTCAAACATAGGTGTGTTTCGTTTATGTCGAAGTGGCTGCATCCGATATATAGTTTCTAGAAACAGTGGATACTTTCTATTTGTAATTTCCACCATGTCGTTCTCTACAACAAACGAGAAGCCGAACTTTTGGAGTTTTCGATACGCTTTCAATCGCTTTTCCAGTTTCTTAAACTTTCCCGCCGGAATCAACCATCGCTCGCCGCATACAGTGAGCTCCTTACATTTAAGCACAGTATCAAAAAAGCCTTCATAATGACTGAACCACGTTAGGTCATCTTCCTCATATTGCGTGTGATTTACATACATATCTACCATAATCTCGTTATATAGTTCATGCACCTGTAAACATCCGATTTTTAGTTCATCATCCGTAATATCGCGCAACGTTAAATCAAGCGGCAAAATTTTTGTGCCGTGCCGCCAAACTTTCCATTGCAAGCCGTTTTCAAATTGTATTTGATTTTTATTGAACTTCATTTTACATTTCCTCTATAGGGGCGGCAAGAGCCGCCCTTCACTATACCTTAGTTTATATCTCTATCACTTTTAGCTGTGTCACCGTTACGATAGTACCTTCTATCCCACCGATGCGCACCGGTGAACATAGCTCGTAGCTCGGATCTTTAATCTGATCAATATACCCATACTCGACGCCGGCATGGCGCAACTCATCGTTAACCTTGACGAGCATCGCCTCGCGCCCGATAATCCACTCAATATCAATAAATTCATTGCTCGGCAAACTACCTTTTCCCTTGTAAATGCATTCTTTGCTATCGGCGACATCAAGAATGCGTAAATCACCGTTGCTGCAGAAATGCAATACACCAAAATGGAAGAACAGCCGTAAGTCGTTATTCACTTTGACTCGGACTTTAATTTTAGCCGGACCGTTGAACCAGCGCGCGGCATCAATGCCGCCGATGCCGCCTTGACTGCCGTCATTGGAGCAGTGTACCGACACCATGTTATTATCAATTTTGACAATGTCTGCATCAGCTTTGCTGCTCATCGCCGCAAGATCTATATCGTATACCTCCCGTGCTGCTGCCGCCTCGACGCGTGCGACAGCGGCAGCGAGTTTGGCTTGGCGTTTTGCAATTTCGGCATCCATCGCCGCCTCGTCAAATTGCAGCTGCAAAATACGCAGTATCTCATCCATTTCGTCCGCCGCTTGCCGCAAAACGGCAAGGATTTTCGCGCGGTTTTCTTTGTCTTGCAACGCCTCTTGCGTAACGTTGAATCCCGCCGTCAACGACTCGAGGCCTCCCTCGGCGTTCCATAAATTGGCAATTTTGCCATAACGATTGCTCAAATCTTGCAAGAACGGCACAAACCTCCAATCGGGGTTGAGTGTTGCCGCGCGGCGGAGAAAACCGTGACAGCAGCTGCCGATGGTGGCCATCGCACAGACATACGCGCCCCAATCACCCCAGTCTGTTAATTTCCGATTTTCACAGTCGCGCTCCAGCGTGTCTGCCCACAAGCGGAAGCTTTCCGCGCCCCAGGCATATTGGTCACCTTGTTCCGTTAGCAGCGATGGTAGTTCTGCAATGGCACCCTTACAGAGTTGCGCCATGTCACGTTGGGTCTTTTTCTGCCCGGTAAAAATCCAGCAGCCCTCACCATGGCCGGGCGTTGGCTCTTCAGAAGCTATGCTTTTGATTGCTTTGTCGAACTCAATGCGCTCCGGCTCAGCATTATCGCCCATGATGTAAAGCAGCGTGTTGCCATGGGCTTCATAGCCCACGATAACGCCGAAAATTTGAGGTTCACCCAACCCCCATGAAATCACCGATACTCCTTTGTCGATGAATGCCATCAATGTTTGTCTATACATTTCGGGATTCTTACGCAAATCATCGCCCCATAGCACAGTACTGGCATAACCGCACTTATCAAAGAGATTCTCAACCCACACAGTGTTTTGCTCGCTCAGTCGATAGCCGCTGATGCCGTCACCATAGCACTTGTTGGTTCGCGTATAAAACGGCACAAAAATATCGCCGGTAATGCCGTGAAAGAACTCGTAGTCATAAGCTGTCTCGCCGAGGCTTTCCATGACGTAGCGCGCACAGCCGTTGAACCAGAAATTCTCGCCCCACTCACTGGTGATGAGCCGGTGAATGTTGGGGACGATGTTGTTGCTTCGTTTGGTAATCACAGTAAGTTGATCTCCTTTGACTTTATGTTTGGGTTGTTGTGTGAGTTGTGAAATGCGAATACTTTTGATAATGCGGCGGTCGTTACCATCCGAACCGATGACGACCGGCAGCGCACGCTGACGAGACAAGTCGCGCGCCATGTAGGGAAAATTTTCGCCGCAGCAGAGAATTTCGTCGTTGATAATGCAGGCGATATACTTCTCTCCGACAATCCATGTAAGGCTGTTGTACTCACCGACAGGACGCAGGGTTGCTGTCTTGGCAAAGCGGTGGTAGTCACCAAAAATGGGCTGATTCACGCCCACATTGCGCTCTCGTGAACGGCTGCCGTGGATATGAAATGAGCCGTCAACCGGATTCTTTGTTTCGCCGTCCCAGCCGTGATGAATAAGCACGGGGCCATCGGGCCCGCCATAGCCTTCGCCGCGCTCACATCGAAACTCCATATCTACACGAAAGGGCAGTTTGACAGCGACTTCTGTTGATAACACTCTCGTGGAAATCCACGACGTGTATTCAATTTCACCGTTGTCCATGATAACATAGCGCGGATCATTAATGCCTTTTAGCTTGTCGAGCTTCACATCGACCGCCCATAGCGGCGGATTGGCTGCGTCTAGTTCGGCAATGGTGATGTTCAGCACTTCTTGTGGTTTGTCATAGATTACCGGGTTGGGCACACGCTTTTTGACGGGCACGAGCAAGGATACGAGTTCGCGCTTATCGTCAGGCGAGAGCAAATTTTCAAGCATGGAGGCGCGATCATAGTCGATTTCATAGAATTTGTTATCGTCGAACGCTATCACTACGGCATGAAACCGTTGCCCCAAGTCTTCGTCAAGATATACGTTCACGGTGGCGTAGAGTCCGCCGACGAAATCAACCGTTTGGAAATTTTCGGTCGGCGTAAAGTCATCGGGGATTCGCAGCAGCACTTCGTCTCGCATCTCGAATTGTTCGTGTTGTCCGAGCCTGCCCTCGGCAATGCCGTTAGCGCGAACATATCGCCAAAAACCCTCAATATTGCCGCCTGCAGAGAGCATTCGCATAGGGGGGATATCTATGATAGCGGCCGCTATGGGCGCGGCCAGCCTGTCCGACAGGGAAGATAACGCCTTATAGTTTACAGTTTTTTTATCCACGACCGCGAGACGCTTTTCCATTTCCTCGTAGAGAATAGGCAGTGCCGAGATTTTGGTTACGCCGTTTTGCAGCATGGCCTGCAAGAAGTCATCCACAACGGCGCGCAATTCTGTTAGTGCGTCAACTTCTTCGTCAATCAAGCGAATTCGCTCAACAAATGTCTCAACAACGACACTCATGTCGGCGTTCTCATAGATACGCAAGATGTCTTTGATAGGAATCTCCATCTTACGCAGCACCATAATCTGCTGCAGCCGTGCCACATTCGCCTCGTCGTAGTAGCGGTATTTTTCAAATTCGGGACGATTCGAGGCAATCAGTCCGATTTGCTCGTAATACCGCAAGCTACGTGACGATATACCCAATTGATGCGTTAAATCAGTAATTTTTATCAGTTTCATAGCCGCAACTCCTCCACAAGAATAACCCGATTATATCACTTGACCTAACGTCAAAGTCAACAGTTGTTTTGAAAAATAATTAAACCCCACAAGATAGGGGGATGCAATGTCCCTATCTTGCGGGGCTTAAATTATATATTTCCACTTTACTCATACACACTCCACTCGTGCAGCGACTTGCCGTCCTTGTCCACCAAATTTGTCCAAGTGTTGTCGCCGCCGAATCGCAGAAAAATACCCAATTCATTCGGCGACGGGAAGGTAATATCTTGAGTCGTCACGCTGTCGGCAATCTTGTCTGCGTGGTCGGCGCGGAGTGTTTTGGCGAATTTTGCTGAGTAGTTTAACGTGCCGTCTTTATTGAGCTGCGGGTCAGGCGTCAGCTTAGCGCCGGCTTTGAGCAGCAATTCTTTTCGGCGTTGCCAAAAGACTTTTCCGTGACTGCCGCGATCGGTGAATGTAAACTCAATGCCGCTGAGATCGGCACTCCATTTGTGTTTGTCCATGACAGACCTCCCCTTAGCTAAACAAGTCAATAATGATGTCGATTATACCGAAAAAGATATCAATTGCCCGCTCACCCCAGCTTGGCCTATCGTCCTTTCCCTTATCGCGGCGGCGCGTTTCTTCGTTTCGCTTGCATTGGATCTCGCGGTCGTTGAGCGAATAATCCGGCATGGTTTTATCCTCCCTGCGATGGTTTTATCAGCGCGGCAAACTGCTTGACTTTTTCATTGTCGATGGTGTTTGTATACTCCGTTTGCTTCGTGACAACTTTCATGATGAACCGCTCCATCACACCGGCTTTTTGCGGGTCGAATATACCGCCTAAAAAGCTCACGACGTTTGCTGTTTGCAAAAGCGTTGGCGAGAAGTTTGCTTCAATGGCTTTTTGCTCTTCGTCGAATTGCAGCCCGGACAGAAATAGTCCGATTGTTTTGCCTTGCAGGCTGTCAGCGTTTTTTACGAGAAAGACTTTTGCCTCCTTGCGGACTGCTCCGGCATAGAGGGAACTGCCGATGATGACACAGTCAAATCCAGCCAAATCCGGCGCATTCCCTTGTTTCAAGTCATGAAGCGTTGCGCCGCCGATGTTGTCCGCGATACGTTGGGCGATGCCAAAAGTCGCGCCGTGCTTTGTGGCATAAAGAATCAATGCATTCATACGCTTGCTCCCGGTATAAGTGTTCTGCTTCTCAATCGGGGCGGATTGCTCCGCCCCGATTTTCTATTTACGTCTTATTCTTCCGTTTTGGCGTCTTCAATGACTTTTTGCTGCACATTGGCGGGAGCGTCTTCATAGCGTACAAAGGCAAAGGTAAAGCTACCGCGGCCTTGTGCCATGGAGCGTAGGTCGATGGCATAGCTGTGCATTTCGGCCATCGGCACTTCGGCTTCAATGATTTGCACATCATCAATGGAATCCATGCCCATCACGCGGCCGCGTCGTTTACTGACGTCACCCATAATGTCGCCGGCATAGCTGCCCGGAACAGCGACGCGCAGCGCGCCAATAGGTTCAAGCAGTACGGGATTGGCCGTCGGCAAGCCGTTACGATAAGCCAGTTGCGCGGCGAGTTTGAATGACATTTCGTTGGAATCGACATCATGATAGCTGCCATCGACCAACGTGGCTTTCAAGAACACCATGGGATAGCCTGCCAGCACACCTTTTTGCATACTCTCTCGCAAGCCTTTTTCAACGGCGGGGTGGAAGTTCTTAGGTACGCTGCCACCGAAGATCTTTTCTTCAAAGACCAATTCTTCGTTTTCACACGGCTCAAACTCAACCCAAACGTGGCCAAATTGTCCGCTGCCGCCCGATTGTTTCTTGTGCTTGCCTTCGACTTTGACTTTCTTGCGGATTTTTTCGCGGTACGGCACACGCGGGGCTTCGGTCTGCACTTCGACGCCAAATTTACTCTTTAATTTCGAGCACAATACGTCAATATGTATGTCACCCATGCCGCTGATAACGAGCTGCCGTGTCTCAGGGTTATTGACCAGCGTAAACGTTAAATCTTCGTCTTTCAGCCGATTCAGGCCCGTTGAGATTTTATCTTCCTGCCCGCGTACTTTAGGCGTGATGGCCAGCGAGTAGCATGTCGGCAGGAAGTCAATGGCCGCCAACTCAACGACAGCGCCTGCTGCACATAGCGTGTCGCCCGTTTTAACGTCGGCCAACTTTGCCACTGCACCAATGTCGCCACAGGAAATTTCTTTGACTTCTTCGTTTTTCTTGCCACGCACGACAAAGATATGGCCCAGCTTTTCACTCTCGCCTGTCCGCGCGTTGACCAGCGACATATCGTTGGTCACCTTGCCGCGCAGGACCTTGAAGAAAGAGAATTTTCCATATTGGTCAGACTGCGTTTTGAAGACAAAGGCGACTGTTTTGCCGCTCGCGTCACACAGCACTTCGCTGCCGTCCAACGCCTTTTCGCCCGTACCCTCGGCAGGCGACGGGCAGTAATCGACAATACCTTGCAACAGCGCCATTGTACCTAAATCGGTAAATGCCGAGCCGCAGAAGACAGGCGTCAATGAGCCGGCTTTTACGCCCGCAGCAATGCCTTGTTTTAAATCTTCGGGTGTCAGCGTCTCGCCACTGAAAAATTTATCCATCAATGCCTCGTCGGTTTCGGCAACGTTTTCGGCCAGGTATTCGTAATAGGTGCTGAACTGCGCGGCGTCAGGCGCGGCGACTTCTTTGCCGTCGGCGTCAAACGCCTTGCCGGACGCGATGTCGTAAATGCCAATCGTCTTATCACCGTCCATAACCGGCACAACAACGGGCGAAATAGACGCGCCGAATTTCGCACGCAAGTCTTCCAGTGTTTTGGCGAAATCAGCGTTCTCTTCGTCGAGTTTCCCAACGTAAATCATACGCGGCAACTTATTGCGGCGCACAACTTTTTTCCAGGCCTTTTCGGTGCCGACACCGATGCCATTCTTGGCGCCGCAGAGAATAATCGCCGCGTCACTGACACGCAGAGCTTGTGCCACTTCGCCCTCAAAGTCAGGGAAGCCGGGCGTGTCGATAACATTCAACTTGCAATCGCCGACGTTGATCGGCAATACTGTCATTGAAATACTAATCTGCCGCTTGATTTCCTCGGCGTCAAAGTCGGCTACGGTGTTGCCGTCAGCCACCTTTCCGAGCCTGTCACTCGCTTTGGTCAGATAGAGCATACTTTCGCTCAGGGAGGTTTTGCCGTCACTACCGTGACCCAATAGACATACATTGCGTAATCGGTTCATGGGAAGCCTCCTATTCAATTGTGAAGTTGCGATTATTATACACCAAACGCGGCGCAATGGCAAGTAGAATTTTTGGATAGACTTTGATTAGGTTATTATGGTATAGTGACACTGTTATCTGCGTTTAATGTTTCAGTAGAGTGTTTGACAACAACTTTATATTTTTTGTATTCGGCGATTAAAATCGAACACGAAAAATTTAATAAAAATGTTTGAAAAAAGGCTTGACTCTCTACTTAGTGTATAGTTTATGATAGCTGTGATGCATGATGGTTTTTGTGAAAAGCGTAGTTTTCGCCAAAACCACCAACATCATCAACATCGGCGGCATGGCCGATAAATATTACCACTATACGGAGGTTGTCATGGACAAATTAACTAAAATCAAGGATGTCTCTACACTATACGAGGTCACTACCGGAACACTTCGCTATTACGAAAAAATGGGGTTGATCAAAAGCAGTCGTTGCGAAAGTTCGGGGTATCGTTTGTACGATGAAACAGCACTTGTTCGCTTGAAGCAAATCCTTATCCTACGAAAAATGAACATTTCAATTAGCGACATCGGAGAAATTTTTTCGGCAAAAAATTCCGAAGCTGTGTTGTCTGTGTTGGACAGAAAAGTAGATGACATTGACAGCGAAGTAGCACTGTTACATGAACTGAAAGAAATCGTATTGGAATTCATACGACAAATGCG
>Ga0131853_10000086_pt1 | contig 133746 bp, 109 predicted proteins | sample TergutLab28metaG_FD_92764 | JGI IMG/M metagenome (GOLD analysis project Ga0131853, IMG submission 92764) | Labiotermes labralis P1 segment gut microbial communities from Petit-Saut dam, French Guiana - Lab288 P1 (version 2) (version 2) | ecosystem: Host-associated > Arthropoda: Insects >...
AGGGGGAAATCCCCTCTTTGGAGGGGGTTTCAGCTTGTAGACAAAGCCCTTGCCCTACATTTCGCCGAAGGCGAAATGCTTTTTTGCCGACAAGTGCATGATAGTGTGCGCCGGAGGCAAAAAAGGCGGAATCCGTTTGTTTTCAGGACATGTGCCTGAAAACAAACACCACAGCCCGCCGCAGCGACCCGGCCCGCAGGCCGGTTCTTTTGGAAGACAAAGCCCAGCGAAGCGGGTTTGTCTCCAGTCTGAAATGTCCGCCACACGGCGGACATTTTTCATATCATCATCATCCCCAACACAGCCCGTGCCGTAATCTCCAAATCGGCCACGGCGATATGCTCCTGCGTCGAATGCACGTCTGTCATCCCCGTGCCGATGTTAATCACATCCATCCCGCCCCGCTCGAAGAGCCAAGTCGCGTCCGAGCCGCCGAAGGTTTTATCGACTTTCCAAGCGACCCCGAGGTCGTCATACACCTGCTTCAGCTTCGCCAAAACCGGGCTTGAGGGCGGGACAAACAGCACGTCCGTCTGCCAGTCCTCCTGTGTTTTCCATGTGGCTCCAATCTCCGCACAGGCCGCCTCTATGGTAGCCTCGATTTGCCTCTGATGCTCCAACAACACCGCCTTGTCCAAGGCTCGGATGTCCATGTCAAAACCGGCTTTCTCAGGTACAACATTCGACTTGCCGGGAGCCATGAAGTTCGCCACATTGATTACGGTGCAATCATCCACATACCCCGTGGGGATAGCCGCAATTGCCGCCGCGGCGGCTTTTACAGCGTTGACGCCCCGTTCGGGAGCCAAGGCTCCGTGCGCACTTTTGCCTGTGATTTCCACATGGAGCACGAGCTTTGCCGGCCCCTGATTGATTAGCTCGCCGGGCGTGTTGCTGTCGAGCACCACGGCCTCTTTGCTCCGAATCTGTGAGTAATCGGCATACCGCGACCCCAAAAGCCCCCGCTCTTCGCAGATGGTGAACAGCACCTCCACAGGCCGATGTACAACGCCCTGTTCCCGCGCCGCCCTGACGGCCTCCATGATGGCGGCTAACCCCGCCTTGTCATCCGCGCCGAGCACGGTATCGCCCGCCGAGCGAATCACACCGTCCTCCACCACCGCACGCACACCCTCGCCCGGCGGCACGGTGTCCATGTGGGCGGAGAAGAGAATGGGCTCCCCCTCGCCCGGCAGATAGCCGTGGATATTCCATCCGTCCGAATCGCATTGTGTCCCGACATCGTCTCTGCGTATCGTCATTCCGAGCGCGGTTAGTTCGCCCTCCATCATTTCACAAAATACCCGCTCACGGCCCGATTCGCTGTCACAGGCCGTGTAGCGGACAAAGGTTTCGATTAGTCTCTCCGTGTTGATCATCTTGCACATCCCTATTTTTGCTTGGTTTTTCTGCTTTTTGTAGGGGGCGGCCATTGGCCGCCCGGTTAGGCCCCCTCGTTTTGAGGGGGCTGTCGCCGCAGGCGACTGGGGGAGTACTCCCTCCGTCCACCGCTTCGCGGCGGCCACCTCCCTCGCAAGCGAAGGAGGCTCTGCACGCCCCTACATTTACCCCACAATATGCCCCATCATTTCACTACAACATGCTCCGCGCCCAGCATCTCGGTCAGCTCCTCCACCAAGGCCGGGTGAATCGAACATGTCGCCGCGAGTTTCTTCTGCGCATCTTCCAAGTATAACACAATTTGGTCATTTCCGGGAAACATTGTGAGGACCAGCCGAATCTTCGCATAGGCCGGGTCGTCCCCGCTCGGCAGGCGTACGTAGAGTTTTTGCTGTAAAAGTTTCGGCTCTTCCACGGCGGGCATGTTGCCCAAGTCCAAATCGCTCACCGGGCGGATTTGGTCTGCGAGAATTTGCGCATCTTTCTCATCCCGCAGGCTGATTTTTCCGCGGACGATGACCATGTTATCCTCCGCAATATACGCCCCGTCCCTGTCCAATGTGCGTTGGAACACCAAAAGTTCAATATCCCCCGTGTCGTCCTCCAGCGTGATATAGGCCATCAGCGTATTGTTCCGTGTCGTCTTGGTCTTGTAGGCGGAGATGATGCCAACCAGCGTTACCGTCTGCTCGTCCTTGAACCGCCCGACGGTATCCGTGAGAATCTCCCCAATCCGTGCCGCGCCGATGCGCTTGGCCTTGTCGCGATATTCGTCCATCGGATGCCCCGTGAGGTAGAGGCCCGTGGTCTCTTTCTCCATGCGCATCCGTTCTCTCGCGCCGAACTCCGGCACGTCGGGCAGGGGGACTTCTCGCGGCTCCGAGGTGTCGCCGCCGAAGAGGTCAATCTGCCCCTCTAAGTTGCGCCGCTGCCGTTCGCTGATTTCGTCCAGCATCCTGTCATAGACCCGCACGAGCTGTGCCCGCTTCACGCCCATGCTGTCGAACGCGCCGCATTTGATGAGATTTTCGAGTGCCCGCCGATTCATATCATGCCCGTGGAGCCGTTCGACAAAGTCGGCAAAACTCGTAAACGGCCCGTTCGCCGCCCGCTCCGCCGTGAGCTTGCGAATCAGCCCCCGTCCGATGTTTTTTACCGCCACCAAACCGTAGCGGATCCCCTCGCCGGAGACGGTGAAGTCGGCGTCCGACGCATTCACATCCGGCGGCAGGAGGGCGATGCCCATCTCGCGGCATTCGGCGGTGTATTCGGCGACTTTGGTGCTGTGGTCGAGCACGCTCGTGAGCAGAGCCGCCATGTACTCACGGGGGTAGTGGCATTTGAGGTAGGCTGTCTGGAAACTGATTACCGCATAGGCCACGGCGTGTGCTTTGTTGAAGGCGTAGTTGGCAAAATCGAAAATGTCGTCGTAAATCTCCGATGCAATTTTGGCGTCCACCCCGTTTGCGACAGCTCCTACGATGCCGCGCGCGGCATCGCCGTGGATGAAGGCCTGCCGTTCCCGTTCAATTTCGTCCGCCTTCTTCTTGCTCATGGCGCGGCGTATCATGTCCGCTTGCCCCAAGGTAAAGCCCGCCAGTTTGCGGAAAATCTCGATAACCTGCTCTTGGTAGACGATGCACCCGTAGGTCACGTCCAAAATATCACAGAGCATGGGGTGCTTGTAGCTGATCTTCGCCGGGTCGTGCTTGGAGGTGATAAAGCGCGGGATCGAATCCATCGGCCCCGGGCGGTAAAGGGCGATGATGGCGGTGATATCCTCAATACTCTGCGGCCCCAGCCCCGTACAGACGCCCGTGATGCCCGTCGATTCCATCTGGAACACCCCGGCGGTTTTGCCCGCCGCAAGCATGGCGAAGGTCGCCGCGTCCGTGTCGTCAATGGCGGCCAAATCAAAGTCCGGCTCCCGCTTGTGAATGAGTTCCACGGCGTCTCGGATGACGGTAAGGTTGCGCAGACCCAAAAAGTCCATCTTGAGCAGCCCCAGCTCCTCCAGCGTCCCCATGGGGTACTGACAGACGATGGATTCGTCATTGCGCGCTAGCGGCACGTACTCATAGAGCGGCTTCTTCGTAATCACAACGCCCGCCGCATGGGTCGAGGCGTGGCGGGGCATCCCCTCCAATGCTTTCGCTGTATCGATGAGGTTTTTGATGCGCACATCGCCCTCGTACAACTCCCGCAGGGGCTTGGAGACTTGCAGGGCGTCGTCCAGCTTGATGTTCAGCATCATCGGAACCTGCTTTGCCACCGTGTCCGCCTCGGCGTAGCTGATGTTGAGCGCGCGCGCCACGTCCCGAATTGCCCCGCGGGCGGCCATGGTGCCGAAGGTCACAATCTGCGCCACGTGGTCGTGGCCGTATTTCTGCGTCACGTAGTCGATGACCTCGCCCCGCCGTTCTACGCAGAAGTCGATATCAATATCGGGCATACTGATACGCTCGGGATTGAGGAACCGCTCGAAGAACAGGCCGTAGCGGATGGGGTCTACGTCCGTGATGCCGAGGCAATACGACACCACACTCCCCGCCGCACTCCCACGCCCCGGTCCGACGGAGATGCCGCGATTTTTTGCGTAGGCGATGAAATCGGCGACGATGAGAAAGTAGTCCTCAAAGCCCATGCGGGCAATCATTTGGAGTTCCCGGTCGAGCTGGGCTTTGACGTCTCCGTTATCCGCGCCATACCGCTGCTCAAACCCGACCTCACACAAATGCGTCAAATACCCCACCGCATCGTCCCAATTGTCCGGCAGCCGAAACTCCGGCAGGTGGTATTCGCCGAATTCAAAGGTTAAATTACACTGCTCCGCAATCAAGGCCGTGTTTGATATCGCCTCGGGACATTGGGGAAAGAGCTCCAACATTTCGGCTTCGTTCTTGAGGTAAAATTCCTCCGACCCGAACTGCATACGGTCGGGGTCATCCACCGTTTTGCCCGTTTGGATGCACAAAAGCACTTCGTGCAGCGACGCATCATTCTTGCTGAGATAATGCGCATCGTTCGTTGCCGCCAGGGGAATGCCCGTCTCCTCGGAGATACGCATCAAACCCTCATTTACCCCAGGTTGCTCGGGGAGCTTGTGGTCTTGCAGCTCTAAGTAATAGTTTCCCGCACCGAATAAGTCCCGATACTGTACCGCTACGGCCTTGGCCGCCTCGTAGTTCCCCTCCGCAAGCCGTTTGGAGACCTCGCCGCCCAGACAGGCCGAGAGGCAAATCAAGCCCTCGCTGTGCGCTTGGAGCAATTCCCAATCTATCCGCGGACGGCTGTAAAATCCCTCCGTATACCCTGCGCTCACGAGACAGCAGAGGTTCCGATACCCCGCCTTGTCCTTGCAGAGTAAGACCAAGTGATAGGGGGAAGCTCCCCCCGGCACCTTATCGTGCCGACTGCCGGGCGCGACATAGACCTCGCATCCGATAATGGGTTTTACGCCCTCTTTCACACAGGCCTTATAAAACGCAATCACTCCATACATCGACCCGTGGTCCGTAATCGCAACCGCCGTCTGTCCCATCTCTTTGGCACGCTGCGGCAGCGCAGAGATGCGGCAGGCTCCGTCGAGGAGGCTGTATTCGCTATGGACGTGCAGGTGGGTGAATGGCATGGTGGTTTTCTCCTCTTTCGTAGGGGCCGATGCCCGCATCGGCCCGATTTCGCTTATTCTGACGACGGGCCGATGTGGGCATCGGCCCCTACAGCCCCAAGCTCCATCAGCTTCCGCAATCGATGGCTCATACAGGACTTTGTTACGGGCGGGTCGGCCAGTTGGGCTAGTTCCGCCAGGCTGAGTTCCGGATTTACGATGCGGAGCAGGGCCGTTTGGTGCAGCTTTTCGGGTAGACTCTCCAAGCCTATGCGCTGTTCAATGCGGCGGATTGCCGCGATTTGTGCGCTTGCGGCCTCGACGCTTTTATCCACGTTGGCCGCGTCGCAGTTGACCTTGCGTTGGATGGCGTTGCGCATGTCCCGCTCCACCTTGGCGGTCATGTAGTGGAGGGCGGAGCCGGACGCGCCTATGGTGGTGAGGAAGTCCTCAATCGCGCCTGATTGTTTGAAATACACGGCCCAATTGCCCCGCCGCATGGTGTCTTTCGGGTCGAAGTGCATGTCGCGCAGGATGGATACCATCCCCGCGCTCACACGCATATGTCCCGTCACAAGCTCCAAATGATACCCCCGCTCCGGGTCAGTCACCGACCCGCCCGCAAGGAACGCCCCCCGGACGAAGGCCGCGTGACAGCATGGTTCCTCAAGCAGCCCGAGGTTCACCTGATGCGACAAATGCGCCGCCCTGTCATAGCCCACGGCGTCCGCAATCTTCGCAAGCTTTACCGGGTCATTGACGATGTAAGACTGTTTCCCCGCAGTACCCTCCCGCGGAAGTACATCAAATCCCACCCCAAACGCCCGATGTGTCAGCGCACCCAAACGCGCCCCAAAGGCTCCGCTTTCGGTGACCAACTTAATCTCCCCCGGCGCAAAGGTGTTACCGTACAAAAACGCCCCATAAACCTCCGCCACGGCACAGCAACGCTTGCCCACAGGCAGTTTGCACAGTTCGATTTTGACGGCGGATGAAAAGGTCATAAGAACCCTCCGGGTTTTAATTGACAATTGACAATGTACAATTGATAATTGCGGTATCGCCTACGGCGACGATTTTAAATTGTCCGCGTAGCGGGCTACAACAATTGACAATTGTCAATTATTTCCCCACGTCCCGGCAAATTACGTCCACCGCATACCCCTGTGCCGCGATAGCCGCCGACAGCGCGTTGGCCATCGCTACGCTGCGATGTCGGCCGCCGGTGCAGCCGATGGAGATGGTGAGGCTCTTTTTGCCCTCTTCGATGTAGTGGGGCAGAAGATGCGCCAGCATTCCCTCTAAGTGGCCCAGAAACACGCCCGCCTGCGGGTGGGAGAAGACGAAGCCCGCTACCGGCTTGTCCATGCCCGTCTGGGGGCGCAGTTCTTCAATGTAATAGGGATTCGGCAGATAGCGCACGTCGAAAACGAGGTCGGAGTCCATCGGCAGGCCGTACTTGAAGCCGAAAGCCACCACGTTGACATGAATCGGCTTCTCCTGTCCCCCGGTCGAGGCGAAAAGCTGTGAAATCTTTCGTTGCAGTTGTCCCAATGTCGTGGTCGATGTGTCCACGATGAAATCCGCTCTGTCCCGCACGGGGAGGAGCAGATGCTTCTCCTGCCGAATGGCCTCTTCCATCCCGCCGCCGCCGGGGTCTAGGGGATGCCGCCGCCGTGTCTCTTTAAACCGTCGCACCAAGGTCTCCACAGACGCGTCCATGAACAGGATTTTGTAGGGACAACCGAGCGCAATCATCTCGTCCAAGGCCGCAAACAGAGCCTCGAACCCGTCTTTACTCCGCACGTCCGTGACCAGAGCTACCCGCTCGTACTGTCCGCGTGTGGCAACGCACAACTCGGCAAAGCGGGGGATAAGGACTGCGGGCATGTTGTCCACGCAGTAGAAGCCGAGGTCTTCCAAGATGTCCGCCGCCTGGCTCTTGCCCGCGCCGCTGATGCCGGATATGACTATGAATTCCATGTGTTGACCTCCTCTGTTTTCTCTCACACGCTGTAGGGGCGGCCATTGGCCGTCTGTGTCCCCGGCGGTGCAGCATATATCTTACGGCGGACGGCCAATGGCCGCCCCTACACACCTTATACTCATAGTGCCTATGGCACGCTATCCGCCTATAAATTCCACGAACTCTTCTCTTCCGTAGAATGATACCGCAACACGGCGTATAGCTCGTTTATGCCGAACAAGCCGCTGATATTGATTTTGTATGTTTTTTCATAAGTATGGAGTGTAACATTAAAACGGCTTTTTATATATGTTTTGATACTGCGATAAGGAATTTTATATTTTGTCCGCAGGAATGTTTGATAAATCAAGTGGTCATCGTTTAAAAATAACTTCGTATTGGCATGGTAAAGCGTTAGGAATAGGGTTGCCGCTGTAAGAAGATACAGAATAAAGACTAAAAAAACATCCCACCACCACGTAGCCGACCATCGTATAGATTCCCACGGGAATATCCAAAACAACGAGATAAGTCCTGCAAGAGTCAAGGTGCAAAATGCCATAATGCACGAAATCCACCTAGGGTGCCGAACCAAGCCTTTGTGTGTTCTTTCTTTTGGGGGTTTGATTTTTTTGAGTTTGGGTGTTTTTCGCCCCAATGCGCTCTCAATAATCCCACCGAAAAATTCAAGGATAAGCTCTACCAAAATGTCCATACCCACACCCCCCTACGGCACCCGCCGCACCTCCGGATCCAACCTGACCCCCGTGCGCCGCGCCACCGTCTCCTGCACATGCGCCATCAGCCGCAGCACATCCTCACAAGTCGCCCCGCCGCGGTTGATTACAAAGCCTGCGTGTTTTTCAGACACCTGCGCCCCGCCGACTGTGCAGCCTTTCAGTCCCGCCTCCTCAATCAAAGCGGCGGCGTAGCCGGTCTGCGGACGCTTGAACGTACTCCCCCCGCTCGGCCACTCCAATGGCTGACCGGCCTTGCGTTTCGCCGCCAGAGCGTCCATCTCGGCTCCGATCTCCGCAGGGTCACCGGGGGTGAGTGTCATCTCCGCACCCAGAATCAAGTTATCTGTTCCGACGAAGCAGCTGTTGCGGTAGGCAAAGGCCAAATCCGTACCTGACGCTGTTTGCTCGGTTAAATCCTCGTCCAAATACCGCACTCGTGTTACCACTTGCGCCATCTCGCCGCCGTAGGCCCCGGCGTTCATATACACCGCCCCGCCCAAGGTCCCGGGGATGCCGTGCGCAAACGCCAAACCCGCAAGCCCCAAATCCCGCGCAGACACAGCCGCCCGACTGAGCAGCATTCCCGCGGGTGCATAGATGCTGTGGTCTCCTGTCCGCTGTACCTGCGATACGGTATCAAAGGTCTTTATCGCAACCCCGTCAATCGGCCCGTCGGCGGCGAGCAGATTGCTCCCGTTCCCAATCAAAATCGGCCGCACATCGGCAGCCCGCAAAATCCGGGCCGCCTCAATGAGCTGCGCGTCCCCGCAAGCAAACACCATAACCCGCACAGGCCCTCCGATACGGAAAGACGTATGCTCGGATAAGGGTTCGTTTTCTCGAACCTGTATGCCCGCTTGCGTCAATTGTCTGATAATAGGTTCCATGTTTTACCTCTTGTGGGGGCAATATCCTCGACGCCCTGCGGCATCGCGGTATATGGCACGTTTTGTAGGGGCGGCCAATGGCCGTCCGTTCGTTTCAGGTTTTGCAGGGGCTCTGACGGCGGACGGCCATTGGCCGCCCCTACATGTTGCGCGAAACGGGGGCGGGGCGTCGGGGACGCCGCCCCCTACATATCTCTACTGAAAATACTGATCTAACTGCTTCGTAAACTCCAAGGCCGCATTATGCCCCATCTTTTTCTGCCTGTGATTCATCGCCGCCACTTCGATAATCGCCGCGAGGTTGCGGCCCGGTTTGACGGGGATGGTGACATTCGGCACGTCTATGCCCAGTATATCCGTTGTGTGCGTGTCTATGCCCAACCTGTCATAGACCACATCGTCCCGCCATTCTTCGAGGTGAATCACCAGGTCGACTTTCTCCGTCGGTTTCACCGCGCCGATGCCGAAGAGCCGCCGCACGTCAATAATGCCGAGGCCCCGCAGTTCGATGTAATAGCGGATGCTCGCCGGCGCGGTCCCCACGAGGGCGGTGTCTGACATGCGGCGAATTTCCACCGCGTCGTCGGCGATTAGCCGATGTCCTCGTTTCACCAACTCAATGGCGGCCTCGCTTTTGCCCACGCCGCTCTCGCCGACGAGTAAGATTCCCTCGCCGTAGACCTCCACAAATACCCCGTGCCGTGTGAGCCGCGGCGCAAGCTCCACCTTGAGCTTGGCGACACAGGCCGCTAAAAAGTCCGAGGTGCGCCGCACGGTGGAGAGCACCGTGATGTCCCGCACCGCCGCCGCCGCCAAGCACTCGGGGAAGGCGTCCAGCTTGTGGCAAATGACAATGGCCGGAATCCCCTTGGAGAAGAGCCGCAAAAAGGCCTCCAACCGCTGTTCGGATGTTAGCCCGCCAAGGTAGGTCGTCTCTACGCGCCCCATGACTTGGATGCGCTCGGGGGAGAAGTTTTCAAAAAAACCCGTGAGCTGTAAGCCCGGCCGATTCAAAGTCTCCGACCGCACTACGGTTTCGGCGTAGTTCGAGGACGGATGGAGGACTTCCATTTCCAAATAGTCTGCCAATGCGGAGAGGCGCATTGTGTATGGCTTTTTCAAGTGTATCACACCTTATGTTGGGAATTATAATTCATTTTATTATAGCATAAATCCTTTTGCAAAGCAAAAGGATTTGGCGTAGGCGGATTTAAGCAGGATAGTACCGTCTTATATAATAAAACGGTTGGGAATCCCTTGGCATATTTCCAGTAAATAACTAATAGTGAATAGTGAATAACTGACCAAGCCCTTGACTTTAGTTATTCACTATTCCTCATTAGTTAAGGAGCGGTTTATGGAAAAACAGGGCGTATCGGGGACGCGAATCGCGATGGTCTACATAGGCACGGTTGTCGGAGCGGGTTTTGCTACGGGGCAGGAGATTTTGCAATTTTTTGCGGCGTTTGGGATTGGGGGGCTGTGGGGGATAGCGTTGTCTACGGTTCTGTTTGTCGTCTATGGCGTGTTGATTATGCGGATCGGGATGGCGGCTTCGGCGGTTTCGCATCGGGAGATGCTTGCGGCTGTCGGGGGGCCGATGTTTCGGGTGGGGATGGACGCGCTTATCATGCTTAGTCTGTTCGGTGCGCTCACCGCTATGCTTGCCGGGACGGGGGCTTTGTTCGGGCAGCAGTTCGGGCTTGCGCCTGCCTTGGGGGCGGCGATGATGGGAGTGCTGACGGTGCTGACGGTGCTCAGGGGCCTGCGGGGTGTGATTGGGGCGATTAGCGCGGTAGTACCGTTTTTGCTCGTGGCGGTTGTTGTGGTTTGCGTGTTTGTGTTGATGGAGGGTGGGAATATCGTTCCCGAAAGCGGACGACCGAGGACGATCGTCCCTACGGGGCTGGTGGGAAATTGGATTTGGGCGGCGGTGTTGTATGGGGCGTATAACATTTTGATGTCGGCGGCGGTGCTGGCTCCCTTGGGGGCGGAGGCGTCGGACAGGCGGGCGATTTTTCGGGGCGGGGCTTTGGGCGGCATCGGGCTGGGGGCGGCTTCGGTGATGATTTATCTTGCCATCTCGGCGAGCCATGCGGATGTGGGCGGGCTGGAGGTGCCGATGTTGTATTTGGCGGGACGGATTTCGCCGATGGCGGGGGTGCTGTTTGCCTTGGTGCTCTTGGCTGAGGTGTATACGACGGCGGTGGGGGCTTTGTATGGGTTTAGTGCGCGGGTGGGGGCCCGCAATTCCCCTCCCTCGGAGGGGTGGCAGGCGAAGCCTGACGGGGTGGCCTCACGAGGGTGCCCGCCCCGCAGAACAACCCCACCGCCTGCGGCGGCACCCCTCCATGGGAGGGGAATTTCCGTTGCCACATTGGGTATCGTCGGCACGGCAATAGCGGCATTTTTCGCCAGTTTATTGGGGTTTTCTAATTTGGTGCGGTATTTGTATCCTTTGCAGGGGTATGGGGGTGTGGTGTTTTTGGTGGTGTTGGGCTTGGCGTGGCGGCGCGGGCGTGGTAGAATGGGGTGAGGAACGAATCACAATTTGAGGTGAGCGACATGAGAAGAAAAATTACAACGATACCGGCGGTTATTTTTGCCGTACTTATTTTAGCGAGTTTGTCTGCGTGTAGTGACCCTGTGCCGGAACAACCCGAACCAATCACAGCAGAGCGACTTTGCGGCGAATGGAGGAAATGGTTTGGGGAAGCATCCGTCGGACAGTTTGACGCATTTGACAGCGGCGTTGCGAGCGTATACTTTTCCGATGACGGCACCGGGACGTATACCGACGCTTGAGAGGACACCGTGACCTTTTTTACATGGCAGATTGACGGTAACAGCATAACCATCGCCGATGATACGGGCGAAAAAATCGGTGAAATCCGTCCGGGGGTTTGCCCCTCTCAGCCGGAGCGGGAAATTATTGGTATACATTGGCATGGGTATGAGATTGATTGGGGATTGTTTCAGCGGTCAGACGGGTAAGGGCAATCCCCGGCCGCTCCTTTAAAGAAAATTATGAAGTAGGTGAATAACATGAAAAAACGTGAACAAGACAACCTGATACAACAATACAAAGTGCAGCCTGTCGGTCGGGGGTACATTGATTGCATTGTATCTATGGAGAATGTATTTCAATTTATAGGTGACTTATCAAAAATAAATGTGAACATACATGGGCTTACTTGGTGGTGTCATTGCAAAGACCAAGATTTGGCAATTCCGGCCGGTTCCGGGACGTCTTTTGTGGCACTTCCGTTTCCTTGGGAATACACAGATTCAGCATGTCCATGTGGAATGGGTGGCCCGGTAAGTGTGTATTATGAAGGTTGGTTTAGTGAAATATGTGCTCCTATGATTGAATTTGAGGATAACGAACAGGTTACGGCATACCTGAAAGAGTCGAATGACTCCGGTATACGGAGGTGCTTTGTACCGGGTCTATGGCTTGATGTGCCGGATGACTGGAAAAACGAGCTTGAGGGTGTAAAATGACTTGCGGCAAAGGGAATCCTCAGCCGGCTACGCTGACAGCTCCTTTCGGAAAGGAGCCTTTGCGGCTTGTATTCCTTTCAATAAGGAGATAGACGAAGATGATTAGAGAAGTCCCCGACAAAGATATAGAACGTGCAATCAACCTCGTAAACACCGTGTTCTCCGAGTTTGTCGCCACAGACTATTCAGAGCAAGGGCGAGCCACGTTCGCATCCTACCTAAAAGTAAAGCACCAAGAAGTCGGCGCAGACTTGACATCCGGGCGCAAACGAATGTGGGCGTATTATCACGGGGATGACATTATCGGCGTGATTGCGACGCAGGATGTTTCGCATATATCGCTTATGTTTGTGGACAAGCGGTATCATAGGCAAGGGATTGCCAAGCAGATGTTTCTTTTTGTGCTGGAAGTGTTGAAGGAGGATGAAAACGTGACGAAAATCACGGTCAATTCCTCCCTCTATGCCGTTGGAGCTTACGAACATCTGGGCTTTACGAAAACAGCCGAGCAGCAGGAGAAAGACGGGATTTTATTTGTACCAATGATGCGCCCGCTTTATAGTCGTCGTAGTTGAAAAAGAGCTGACGCAATGCGGTCTAATTTCCGCATATCTGCGTCTTTCTCCTTGGCGGGAACAAATCCCGCCTGCGTCGTCATCCTTGCTATGCGAAAATTATCCTCGCTTTTCATCAGCTCTTTTTCAACTACGACGACTATAATCGCGCAGGAGAACGCCCTATGCAACAAATCAAGCAAAGTCTGCGAGGTCACACCGACAAACTTATTCTCGCACCCTTATTCAAACTATTGGAGGCCATCTTTGAGCTGATGGTTCCTCTCATTATAGCCCGCATCATCAACGTGGGCATCGCTGCCGGAGACACGGGGTTTATTCTCGTGCAGGGCGGGTGGCTTTTGGGGCTTGCTGTGCTGGGCATCCTCGCCGCTGTCATCGGGCAACACTATGCGGCGCAGGCGGCGGCTGATGTGGGGCGGGTGCTGCGGTCGCGGCTTTGGGCGCGGACGATGGCACTCTCCTACGAGCAGGCCGAGGCCGCCGGTCGGGGGAAGCTGATACATCTGATTACCGGGGACGTGACACAGATTCAGCACGGGCTGAACATGCTCCTGCGGCTCGGTGTGCGTGTGCCGCTGTTGGCGGTGGGGAGTGTGGTGATGGCTCTGTGGCTAAATCCGCGGATTGGGCTGATTTTCCTCGTGACGGTCATCGCCTTGGGGCTGTCGCTCTGGCTCGTCATTCGGCGGATTTTACCGGGCTTCGGTGAGATTCAGGCAGAGCAGGATGAGCTGTCCCGTCTCGGGCGGGAGCATTTGGCGGGCGTGCGGGTGATACGGGCGTTCAATCGGCAGGCATCGGAGGCCAAAGCATTTGACCGTGTGGCCACGGGGCTGACGAGGAAGCTGATGCGTGTTGGCCGTATGATAGCACTGTTGCCGCCGCTTGCGAGTTTGTTTATCCACGGAGCTGTCTTGGGTATTGTCTGGCTGGGCGCACGGCATACTTACGCGGGGCTGTCAAACCCCGGTGAGATTATCGCGCTCGTAAGCTATATGGGGATTACCCTGCTCTCCATCATGGTGGCGGTGCATTTGACGATTATTTTCACCCGTGCGCTGGCCTCAATGCGGCGGGTGGAGGCGGTGTTGGAGCTCACGCCGTCTATCGTGGACGGCCCCGGTGCGGTGTTTGATGCGGACGCGCCTGTGTTGGAATTTGACGGGGTTTCCTTCGCTTACCACATGGGGGCGAGGTCGGCCTTGGCTGATATATCGTTCACCCTGCGAGCCGGGGAGACCTTGGGCGTCATCGGCGGGACGGGGAGCGGGAAGACGACGCTTGCGGGGCTTATTTTACGGTTTACGGATGCCGCGGCGGGTGAGGTGCGTGTCGGCGGCGCGGCGGTGGGCGCGTATACGCTCCGTGATTTGCGGGGACGGTTGGGCTATGTGCCGCAGAAGGCGGCTTTGTTTACGGGCAGCGTGGCGCACAATTTGCGTATGGCGGCTCCCGATGCCGCGGAGGAAGAGCTGTGGGCGGCCTTGGAGATTGCACAGGCGGCGGAGTTTGTGCGCGCCTTGCCCGAAGGCATTGACACCGAAATCAGTCAGGGTGGTGTGAGCCTCTCGGGCGGTCAGCGGCAGAGGCTCAATATCGCACGGGCGATTGTGCGCCGTCCGGCGATGTTGGTGTTGGATGATGCGTCCTCCGCGCTGGATTATATTACGGATGCTGCTTTGGGGCGTGCGCTGCGGGATTGGGCTGAGGGTACGGCGGTGGTGCTGATTAGTCAGCGGGCGGCGTCCTTACGTTTGGCGGATCGGATATTGGTGTTGGAGGACGGCGCGGCGGTCGGGTTGGGGACGCATGGAGAGCTGATTGAGCGTTGTGCGGTGTATCGGGAGATTTGCCGATCGCAGGGGCTGTGTTCGTAGGGGCGATTCCACATCCGCCCGGATGGCAGAAACGGGGGTGTTGGGTGCGTGTTGTAGGGGCGGCCATTGGCCGTCCGTGTCCCGAATCATACGTTGTGCAAAGTTGAAACGAGCGGGCGGCAGAATGCCGCCCCGACAAGGGCGAGGTGAAGCACATGAACAAACACATATTACGCCGACTGTTGCCTTACGTGTGGCGGTATTGGCCTTATCTGCTCGGTAGTGTGGTTGGAGCGATTGCGAGCGTGCTTTGCTTCCTGCTCCTGCCCGTACTTGTGGGGCGGGCGATTGACTATATTCTTGGTGTGGGGCAAGTTGATTTTATCGCCGTGGGGCGGTTGTTGCAGATTTTTGTGCTGGCGGCTTTGGGCAAGGCTTTGTTCCAATGGGCGATGTTTACCTGCACGCGCTACCTCTCGGCGAAAGTCGGGCAGGCGGTGCGGCGGGATGCGTATGGGCGGATTTCCGAGGCACCGCTCTCGGCGATTGACGGACATCCGCACGGGGATTTGGTGAGCCGCTTGGTAAACGATGCCGAGGCGGTGGCGGATGGAGTTTTGTCGGCCTTATCAAGCCTTTTGCCGGGCGCGGTGACGGTGCTTTGCACGATGGTGCTGATGTTTACGCTGGACGTGCGCATCGCGCTTGTGGTTATCATCGCCACGCCTGTCTCCATTTTGCCCGCGCGGTTCATCGCGGGGCGGACACGGAAGTATTTTCGGGCGCAGAGCGAGGTACAGGGGCGGATGGGGGCCTATGTGAACGAGATGGTCACGAACGGCGCACAGGTGGCGGCGATGGCCTGTGAGGGGGCGTCGCAGGCGGACTTTGACGCGCTGAATGAGCGGTTTTTCCGTTCCAACGTGAAGGCGGTGTTTTACTCCAGCCTCGCCAACCCGATGACACGGTTTGTGAACGCGATGATCTACCTCGCTGTCGGCGTGTTGGGTGCGTTGGCGGTGACGGCAGGGGGAATCACGGTGGGGAGCCTGAGTGCGTTTTTGGCCTATGCGCATCAATATACCCGCCCGTTCAACGAGGCCACAGCCGTGCTGACGCAGATTCAAGCAGCGGGGGCGAGTGCGGAACGGCTCTTTGCCGTCATCGACCGGCCGCCCGAGACAGCGGACGCGGCGGATGCCAAGTCGCCTGATTCTTGCAAAGGGTTGGTGGAGCTCAAGGATGTTTCTTTTGCCTACGCCCCCCATCGGCCTGTGATTCGGGACGTGAACCTCACCGCCCGTCCGGGTACGCACGTGGCGTTGGTCGGGCCGACGGGGAGCGGGAAAACGACGCTTATCAATCTGCTCATGCGGTTTTATGAAACGGACAGCGGGACGATTTCCGTGGACGGCGTGCCTGTCACGCAGATAGCCCGTCCCGCTCTGCGGCGGATGAGCGGGATGGTGTTGCAGGACAGTTGGATTTGCCGTGCCACGGTGGCGGAGAATATCGCCTATGGCCGTCCCGATGCGGTACGGGCGGAGATTGAGGCGGCGGCCAAGGCGGCCTCGGCGCATTCGTTTATTTTGGGTCTGCCCGAGGGGTATGATACTGTTATTTCCGGCGACAGCGGCCTCTCGGCGGGGCAGAAGCAACTGATTAGCATCGCCCGCATTTTCCTCACCAAGCCGGACATGCTACTGCTGGACGAGGCTACGAGTTCGCTCGACACGCGGACGGAACTGCTGCTCGGTACGGCTTTGGCGCGGTTCATGGAGGGGCGCACAAGTTTCGTTGTGGCGCATCGGTTGGCAACCATTCGGGGGGCGGATTGGATACTCGTACTCGACCACGGTGAGGTGGCGGAAGCGGGTACGCATGCGGACTTGCTCGCCCGCGGCGGCCTGTATGCGCGGCTCTATCATAGTCAGTTTGGGGTTTTGGAAACTTAGGCTTGACAAATCGACCAAAACTGCATACAATATTAAAGCTGATGTGCGCCAGTAGCTCAGCAGGATAGAGCAACTGCCTTCTAAGCAGTAGGCCAGGGGTTCGAATCCCTTCTGGCGTACCAGGCGCAACGGAGTTGCGCAATTAACAATGAGCAATTAAACAATTAACAATGGTGGTGTCCGCTTCGCGGATGATTTTAATATCCCGCCGAAGGCGGCACCACAATTGTTCATTGTTATCTGTTAATTGTTAATTGAAAACATGGTGAGTGTAGCTCAGTTGGTAGAGCCCCGGATTGTGGTTCCGGTTGTCGCGGGTTCGAGTCCCGTCATTCACCCCATGTTTCGTTCGCAGTCAGCCACAGGGTTGACTGCGAACGAAAAACTTTGTAATACTGGTATAAATCACAACACAATGGGATGTCGCCAAGTGGTAAGGCACCAGACTTTGACTCTGGCATTCGAAGGTTCGAACCCTTCCATCCCAGCCAACGCCCCGCAGGGGCGTCAAAAAAGCTTCCGCTCCCTGCCCTTGACCTGAACCCCGCCGGGGGCCAGGGGGAATCCAAAAGGGGGACTGGTCCCCCTTTTGAATCGCGCGTGAGCGAAGCGAACTTAGATGTTTCCCGCAGGAAACATCGCGATTCTGACCCATTAGCTCAGTCGGTAGAGCATCTGACTTTTAATCAGGTTGTCCGGCGTTCGAGTCGCCGATGGGTCACCAAAGAAGAATCCCGTACCTCGCAAGGGTACGGGGTTTTTAAAAATGACAGCGTGTTGTTTTGAAAATGATTTTGTTCTTCTCCTCCGCCGCAAGCGGGGGAGAAGAACCGAAGATGTTGCTTAAATGAACACGTTCTAAAAAATTGTGGGAGGAATTTTGTATGACCAGAGAAGAGATGCTTCAACTGACCGGGTTCAAGCCGGTGGGTGAGGGCAAAGACGAGACTGTACGGGGGCTGCTATTCGGGTTCCCGGCAGAGGCGGCCTTGCAGGAAAAGGTATTGCTCAAAACCTTAAACATTGTCTGTGCGGTCGATGCGCCGCCGGATTCCAAGCAGTTGAAAGCGGTGAAGAAACGCCTGAAAGAAGACGCGCGGACGAAGGACAAGGTGACAATCGCCAATGCGGTCCCGGGGTCTGAGGTGACGGGCAAGTTTTTCGTGGTTACGCTGACTTTTGTCAAGGACGATGCAGGTACTTGGTACGAACAGGCGATGGATGCGCTGGAAACTGCTCTGCGGGAAGAGGGCATAACGGCACCGACGGGCTGCGCCATCTGCGGGCAAAGCGGCAGCGACGCGCTGGCGCACTACGACGGACGGCTTGCGTTGGTACATATGAGCTGTCTGCGGACGTGGAAAGATTCCCAACAAGAAGCTTTGGAGCTGAAGAAGCAGAACAGCGGGCATCTGCGCGGCGTGATTGGCGGTTTGATTGGCGGTATCGTGGGTGCGTTGCCGGCTTTGCTTGCGCTTAATTTTATGGACTATTTTGTCGGTGTATTGTTTGCCATTATTCCGATGGGTATTTATTTCGGTTGGAAGGTTTTGGGTGGTAAGCTGAGCAAAATTACGACTGTATTTACTATCATTTACACACTCTTGGTGGCTTTGACAGTTGAGATTATAGACACATGGTTGAGGCTCCGGGAGATCATTCCTACGTTTACCTTGATGCAGACAATTGAGTCCTATTTAGACATTGAATTCTTTACGGAATACCTGATGCGGTATACGCTGATTGCCTTGGGTGCCAGCATATTTGGTATTTTCTGTGCTTGGAAGATGATTACAAGAACCGACAAACACGAGCACGCAGAAGTGCAAGCCGCGTTTGACGATGCGACGCCCCTGAATGAGCTTACGAAGAGCAGATAGTGATATTGCAGCGAAGCCCCCGGTTTTTACCGGGGGCTTCGCTGCGCAGAATAACAGGAGGACGTTCGTGTAGGGGCGGTTATCAATCGGCCTCTACACAGGGCAAGACAAATTTGGCATGGCGGACGGCCAATGGCCGCCCCTACTTGTAGCAGCTCCTGCAATCATGCTATAATAGAATCATATAACACACCCAAAGGAGACACGCCGATGAAACGAGGCAAGCGCACCATACTTACGATTCTACTTACCCTATTGGTAGGCTTGGGCTATTTCTACTTTGCCCTGCCCGCCATCAATTTACACGACCCGTCGTTTTACGGGTTCTTTTTCATCATGGCCGCCGTATATTGCGGTCTCAGTTTGTTTTTGGGCGGAGCGGGACTGAAAGATGCGAAGCCGCAGCAGATTGTGAAAGAGGTCAAGCGGGTGGCATTTATCCCGGCCATCGCTTGTTTGGCTCTGGTTGTGGTTTTTTTGGTGGGGTCGCTGATTTCTTCGCCTATCTTGCGGGCGCGGAGCTATGCGGCGATTTTCACCATGCAGCACAGCAACTTCGCCGAGGATGTGCGGGAGATTAGCTTCGACCAGATTCCCATGCTGGATGCCGTCAGCGCGGCGCGGTTGGGGAATCGAACCTTGGGGGAGCTTGCGGATGTCGTCTCCCAGTTTGAGGTGGCGGAGCACTACAGCCAGATTAACTTCCAAGGCCGCCCCGTGCGGGTTGCGCCTTTGGTCTACGGGGATTTGATTAAGTGGTTCAACAACACCGGAGACGGTCTGCCGGGCTACGTCATCGTGGACATGGTGACGCAGCAGGCGGAGGTGGTGCGCTTGGAGGAGGGGATGCGGTATTCCCCGAGCGAGTTCTTTTTCCGCAACCTGAATCGGCATTTGCGGTTTCGGTATCCGACTTTTATGTTTGATACGCCCGTGTTTGAACTGGCCGATGACGCGACGCCCTACTGGGTCGTGCCCCGCATTGTGCGGCGGGTCGGGCTGTTCGGCGGCGAGGATATACAGGGTGTGGTGTTGGTGAACGCCGTCACGGGGGCGAGCCGTTATTATGACGTCGAAGATATTCCGCTCTGGGTGGACAGAGTGTTCTCGGCCACGCTGATTACACAGCAATATGACTGGCTGGGGGCGTACTCGAACGGATGGATTAACTCTTTCCTCGGCCAGCGGGACGTGACACGGACGACGGAGGGCTTTAACTACATCGTCATCGACGATGATGTGTACATGTACACCGGTATTACCTCCGTGGGGACGGATGCGAGTATTGTCGGCATCTTGCTCGTCAACCAGCGGACACGGGAGGCGACATTTTATTCCGTAGCGGGTGCCGATGAAAAGGCGGGTATGGCGAGCGCGGAGGGCTTGGTGCAGGATTTGCGCTATACGGCGACGTTCCCGCTGCTGCTGAACATTGCCGACCAGCCGACGTATTTTATCGCGCTCAAGGACGCGATGGATATCGTGCGGCAGTATGCGATGGTGAACGTGGAGCAGTCGCAAATTGCCGTCAACGCCCCGACCGTGGAGGAGGCGGAGCGGCTGTATCGGGAGGCCTTGCTGCGCCATAACATCATCACCCACGAGGTGGCGATCGGTGCGTATGAGACGGGGTGGGTTGAAGAGATTCGCACGGTGGTCATCGAGGGCGATACCCACTTCTACATCCGCTTGCGGGGCGTGGAGATTTTCTATGTGATTACGGCGGCGCAGGACCCCTATGTGGTGCTCTTAAACGAGGGTGACCGCGTGGAGATTTATCACGGCGGCGTATACGGCGACCTCGTGTTGGCGCATCGGATTGTAATACTAGTCTCCCGTTAAAAGCGTTGCAAGATTTGCGAGGATAGTTTTCGCAATTCGAGGATGACGACGCAGGCGGGCTTTCGCCCGCCAAGGAGGAAGACGAAGAAATGCGGAAAATAGACCGCAAAGATGCAAGGCTTTTAATGGGAGGCTGGTATCAGACGATGATTTTAGAGCACAGAGTGACGGCAGAAGAGGACGGGGCGGCTTTGCTCCACGTTTTGCGGCGGGGCATGGGTCTCTCCGCGGCGGCTGTGCGGGCATTGAAAGCGCACGGCGGCCTGCATGTGGACGGTGCGGTGCAGTTTACAAACTATCTTGTGAAAGCGGGTGCGTTGGTCACGGCGGACGTGACCCGCGCCGAGCGGGACGGGGACAACGTGCCTGAGATTGGGCCGCTGGAAGTCTTGTGGGAGGACGAGGGGCTAATTGCCGTGAACAAGCCGCCGGGGCTGATTGTCCACCCCTCCCGTGCGAAGAATGACGGGACGCTGGCGAATTTTGTGGCGGGTTATCTGCAAGCCGGCGGTCAGCGGCCGATTTGCCATGTGGTGAACCGCTTGGACAGAGACACGAGCGGCGTGGTGCTCTTTGCCAAAAATGCCCATATGAAAGCGAGAGCCACAGGCGCGCTTCGTACGGGGAAGAAGCGGTATACGGCTCTGGTGACGGGTGTGCTAGACCCGCCTGACGGCGTTATCGACCTGCCCATTCGCAGATTTCAGGCCAAGGATATGCGCCGCATCGTGGCTGAGGACGGCAAACAGGCCGCGACCCGCTACCGCACGGTGGCGGTCGGTGCGCTCGCGGGGCAGGTGTGCAGCGTATTGGAGCTGACCTTGGAGACGGGGCGGACGCATCAGATTCGGGTGCATTGTTTGGAGGTGGGTGTGCCGCTGATCGGCGACCCCTTGTACCGCACGGAATGGTCGGCCGCTCTTTCGGCGGATTTGGGCGTGGGACGGCAACTTTTGCACAGCCATTATCTGGCATTCCGCCATCCCGTGTCGGGGGAGCCGGTCACGATTGACGCGCCGATTCGGGACGAGGTGTTTTGGGCGTTGTTGGAAAAACTGGAAGAAAAGACGCTGTAATCGGTTGATTACAGCGTCTTGTTTATATGTGCTTCTTACGCTAAAACTCCGGCCCTACACGGATGAACAACATGCCGTCCGCGATCATCATTGACCCGTCGGCGGGGAATATGGTGAGTTCGGAGAGGGCCTCATAGTGCTCGCTGCGAATTGTATCGTCTCGCAGGAATTGTAAATTGATGTCTTCGCCGAGGAAAATTTCGAAGAATTGGCGGTAGGAATGCCAGTTAATCAGCCCGTTTGTGGTGGGGAATCCGAACATGGGGCTATGTTCGTGCAATTGGGAGATGACGGCATCGCTCCCGGCAGAATGGCGGCCGACGAGGACAACGGGCATATTGTCTTCATATCCGGGGAAGGCGCGGACACGTTGTACAAGCGTGGAGGAGACATGAGTCGTCTGGCGGATTGCCAAATCTGTCTGCAGGTAGTTCCCGTTCAGCACCACGAAATAATTGTAGGGGACAAACACGAGCACGGCCAAGGACACCCAGCAGACGAAGATGCCGATGTATTTCTTGACGGATGATTTCATGTCTTGCAGGGACAAATCCAAGCGGTCTGACAGGGCGGCCATGAGTACGAACACAAGGGCAAGCGCGTAGAGCAGCATGAGATATACAAAGTGTGCGCCCATGATATAAATCGCATTGACCGCCGCCGGGAAGAGTGCGACCAGCACAGCGAGCAGAATCAGGTGCGGGATGCTGCGTTTATTTGGCCGCTTATTTATGACAAGCAGGACGATTATCAGCGGAATGAGAATCAGCGGCAGAATAAACGGGAGCCGTGTGGAGAGGAAGCCGTAGGAATGCTGTGTGAAGAATCCAAAAAATTCTTGGTATGCAAGTTCAATCAATCTCGGATATCGGTAGAGCGGCAGTTGGCCCATTTGGTCTATGCCCTGATACCCAGAGAGTGTAACGCCCCTTGTCGTGAGCATATATTGCAACACGGAAAAATATACCGCCAGCCCCAAGACGAGGCAGGAAACATATTTGAGGCCCCGCAGCAGAAGCGTTTTGATACTTTCCTGTTTGCTCAAGATGTCGAGAATCAGCATCATCACAAACAGCCCGGCCGCTAGTGTGATATAGGTTTGCACAATAGCAAGCGACAGAGCCAAAGAGAATGCGCCGAAAATAAATCCGAAGCGGAATTTTTTACATAAAAGCACAGCGAAACACGCGAGGAGGACGCTCAAAAAGACAGAGTCCGCCACTTGGATATACGCAAACACAACGCCCGCCGCAGGGAAGGTGACCAGAATCAGCCCGACCAAAACGGAGTAGAGGGGACGCTTTACCTCCAGACACGCCACGACAATAGCGGCTGTGAGTGAGAGGTAAAACACGGACAAAAAGCCGATGACCCACGGCACGGGGATGGCACCGCTGAGTGCGATTGCAACTCCTTGGAACCATCTTCCGCTCGTCAGCGTATGGGGGGTGTTCCCCGCCGCCATTTGCCGGAAGTAGGACATGCCGTCGTGGTTGAGCAGGAAATTGGCGAACAGATACCCGTGCACCAACACACCGGCGATGAAGGTGGCGCAAAAGGTGATTTTGACGTTCTTCGGAATGCGCCGCCGGAGGTCGCCTAAGACCTTGCTCGGCGGGGAATTGATGTACTCTCGCATAAAACGCCTCAACTCTCGCAGGCTTCGCAGACTGTCATCGGTCCTGCCGCGCGCATGCCGCAGCGGCAGACATAACCGATTTGTCTTGCGGGGTTCCCCACCACCAAAGCGTGCGAGGGAACGTCTTTCGTCACCACGGAACCGGCGCCGACCATCGCATAGGCCCCGATGGTCACACCGCAGACGATGGTAGCGTTTGCGCCGACAGAGGCACCTTTTTTTACCAGCGTCCCCGTAATCCTCCAGTTGGCATTTGTCGCACGGGGGAACATATCGTTGGTGAAAGTCATGGACGGGCCGAGAAACACGTCATCCTCGACGGTTACGCCGTTGTAGACGTTGACGTTATTTTGCACCTTCACATTGTCACCGATTATGACGCCGGTATCGATGTATACATTTTTGCTGACAATGCAGTTCGCACCGATTGTCGCGCCCTCCCGCACTTGCGCGAGGTTCCATATTTTGGTGTTTTCCCCGATGTCCGCCTGCGGGCTGACATCAGCCGTTGCGTGTATGAACGTTCCCATAATCTTTACTTCCTCTCAAAATCTCGGATGGCCCGGATCACCGCTTCGACCTCTTCGTCCGTCATCTCCGGGAAGATGGGCAGGCAGACGGTCTCTTTGGTGAGCATTTCGGCCACGGGCAAATCACCCTCTTTGTAGCCCAAGCCCTCGAATGCTTTTTGTAAGTGGAGCGGGACGGGGTAAAACGCGCCGGAGCCTATGCCGCGCTCCGCCAAGAACGCGCCCAGTTCTTCTTTTTGCCCGGTGCGGACGGCGTATTGGTGGTAGCAGCTCTCCCCGTAGGCGGAGGGGGCGGGGACGGTGACGACATCGCTTAGTCCCGCATCGTAGCGGGCGGCAATGTTTGCTCTTTTGGCGTTGTAGTTGTCTATGTGCTTCAGCTTCAGGCTCAAAATGGCGGCCTGTACGGCGTCTAAACGGGAGTTGTAGGCGACGAGGTAGTTGAAATACTTGTAGGGGTTATACAACGCGTCTGCGCCAATGGCAGCACCTTCGGCGAACTCGTCCCGTACGCCGTAGAGGAGTTCTCTGGCCTTTGCACCTGTTTTGGCCATGCCGTGTTCACGGAAGGCGCGGGCGATGGTGGCGAAGTCGTCGTCATTGGTCGTAATCATGCCCGCGTCGCCGAATGCGCCGAGGTTTTTGGTCGGGTAGAAGGAAAAGGTGACGAGGTTGTCCGACGCGCCGATTTTTTTACCCTTGTAGACACTGCCGATGGCCTGTGCGGCGTCTTCGACCACTTTCAGGCCGTGCTTTTTGGCGATTTCGTTAATCGGATCCATATCGCAGGGCCAGCCGAAGATATGTACGGGCAGGATGGCCTTGGTTTTCTCCGTGATGCAGGCTTCAACGGCGGCGGGGTCGAGGTTGAAATCCGATTCCCGTACGTCCGCAAAGACGGGGACGGCACCGATGGCCGCAATGGCCTCTGCTGTTGCGAAGAAGGTAAAGGGTGTGGTGATGACCTCATCACCCGCATCGACGCCGCAGGCGCGCAGGGCGAGCATGAGGGCATCCGTCCCGTTGGCACAGCCGATGACGTGTTTCACGCCGAGGTGGGCCGCCATTTCCTCCTCGAAGGCGGTCACATACTTGCCGCCGATGTAGGCTCCGCTGCGCAAAACCTCGATGACCTTAGGTTCCAGCTCTGCCTGCAGTTCCGCGTACTGCCGTTTTAAGTCTAAGAATGGTACGTTCATATCTCCCTCTCCTTTATGAGTTAATTTATAAACTTATCGTAAAAATAATCACGCCAAGCACAATGATACAGTTTCCGATGACACGTCTGCGGGTGATTTTTTCTTTCAGGAACATCCTGCTGAAGAGCATAATCAGCAGATAGGCCAGCGATTCGATGACCGCGCCGTATCTGTAATACATGCCCGTGAAAGCGTAGATGGTGAGCAGCATACAGATGAAGATGATGCCGTAGGAGGCGATTACTTTCAGGTTCAGGTAGTCGAAGATGAAATGCTTTTTCTTCTCGCCGCTACTTTTTTTGAGCAAAATCTGCGCCAGGCAGGAGAGCACAACCGCTGCGAAGGCGACCAACATATACTTAATCATGCTACACCTCTCCCGTCGATACGATATAGATGCCCGCCACAATTATGAGAGAGCCGATGATGTTGAACATCGTAATCTCCTCTTGGAAAAAAACAATCGCCCAAATCAGGCTCAAGATTACCACAACACCACGATAGGCCATGGCAGCGACGAGGTCAAACTTCTTCAGCACTTGTTGCCAGATGATGGCATACAGGCCCAGCAGAAAAACCTGAAGTCCTACGAATAGAAAGAACCGCATAGTGAGACCGCCGCTCATGGCGGCCATCTTTCCGACTACGCCGACAAAAGAGAAGAGGAAAAACGCCCCCAAGAGTTGGAAATACCGATTTTTGAGCAAACGCATCTATTTAATCCCTTTCACCTCGGATATGAGAAACACAGGCCGATTTCGCGCGGCGTCGAATGTGCGCCATAAGTATTCCGCGACGATGCCGAGCGAGATGTTGGTAATCCCGAAGCCGATTGCCAGCAGTGAGGCCAGCGTCGCAAATCCGGCCGCAGCACCGGGGTTTAGTATGCGGTTTACGATTGTGAACACGCCGAATCCGACCCCGGCGAGGAACATCAGGATGCCCATGATGCTTACGAAGCGAATCGGCACGAAGGAAAAGGCAACGAAAGAGTCGATGAACAGCTTCATCTTCTTGCCGAGCGTCCATTTGGACACGCCGCCGACGCGGTTTTTGTAATCCATTTTGATGGTGACACTTTTGAAGCCGGCAGCTATGATTTGCAGCATCAGGGAGGAATTTGACTCGATATTGTTGTTGAGATAATCCCTGATTTTGCGGTTGAACATGATGTTATTCACGCCGCCCGCGCCGTAGTTTTTCACGGCCCAACGCCGCATCATGGCGGAGTAGAGCAGGGAGCAGGCGCGGTTAACGGGGTTCACTTTGACGCGCTTTTTTTCCACATATACCGCGTCGAGACCGTTTTTGATGGTGTCGTACATGAGGGTGACCATTTCGTCCGGCTCCTGCAAATCGGCACCGACGTAGGTGATGTAATCGCCCTCTGCATGGAAAATCCCGGCTCTGATTGCCGCGTGGGAGCCGTGGTTTTTGGAGAGGGTGACGAGTTTGACCGCTTTGCAGTGCATGAAGTCGTAAGCGGCGATGACATCGTCCGTGTTGTCGGTGGAGCCGTCGTCTACGAAGATGACCTCTACGCCGAAGGGCTTGTCCTTGGCGTATTGATTGATGAAGTCGCAGTATTGCGTGATGCAGTCCGCTTCGTTTAGAAAGGGGACTATGACGGAGACTGTATCCATTGGGTTGTCCTCCTCACTAGGTTTTATCGTAGACCAAAGTGACATCATCGTCTGTCACTTGCACTTTGCCGACAATTTTCGCAGGCGAGTCCGCAACGATGGAATAAGGCGGCACTTTTCCGCTCACTAATGCGTTTGCCGAAATCAGGCTGTGGTGTCCGATGTGCGTACCCTTTAAAATGATAGCTTGTGAGCCGATAAAGCAGTTATCTTCGATGACAACTGGCTTATATTCGTATGGGACTTTCCCATCGCTCAGCGTATGTTTGAATGTGTCATGGGAGTAAATCATCGCACCTGCCGCTATAGTGACACGGTTGCCGATGGTGAGGCCGCCGCCGCCGTCTAAAATCGTGTACGGTCCAATCCAGCAATGATCGCCCAGTTTTACATCGCCGATGACGGTGCAGGATTCATAGACGGTGGTGCTGTCATGTCCGGAGAGTTGCTTGCCCTTTTCTTTCCAGTCAATCAAATTTTCGGTAAAGGGGTTCACTCTGTTGTAGGTCTGCTTGGTGTGTCGATTCAACTGCTCCCGCAGTTCGCTGAGTTCTCGCAGTAAGCTCTCGTTCATTGCATGTACCAATCCAACGTTTTCACGATGCCTTTCTCAAAAGGAATCTCACAGGCCAGCCCGAGCAGTTCCTGTGCTTTTTTCGCCGAGGCGCAGAGCCGCTTTACATCGGCTGTCCGCTCGGGTTTGTATTCGATTTCGCCCGTGTAGCCCATGTAGTCGCAGATGTGCTTGACGATATCGACAACTTGAATCTCCACCCCGGAGCCGAGGTTGATAATCTCGCCCCGCAGATGGTCCCGCTCATAGGCCGCGAGCAGGCCTTTTATCGTATCGGAGACATAGATGTAGTCTCTGGTCTGCAAACCGTCACCCTCGACGAAGGGGGCCTCGCCGTTTTGGATGCGCCGCACCGTGGCGGGGATAATCCCGGCTAAGGGACCGTCCATGTTTTGTCTGGGGCCGTAATTGTTGAAGGGGCGGATGATGACGACGTCAAAATTGTAAATGTTGCAGAAGGATTTGACCAGCAAATCTGCCGCCGCCTTACCCGCCGCGTAGGGCGTGGTGGGGTTGAGCGGGTGGTTTTCATCCATGGGCGCGTAGAGCGCGGTGCCGTAGACCTCGGAGGAGGAGGCGTGGATGAGGGTCTCATACTCTTTGTTGCGCAACAGGTGCATGAGCACATCTGCGATTTTCACGTTTACCATATAGGCCGTGTGGGGGTTGAAGAAGGAATAAATCAAGGCCATCGTCGCCATGTTGTAGATGACTTGGACTTCTTCTTTGCGCACGATCATCTCCATCGTGTGCAGGTCGGCGGCGTCCTCTTTGTAGAAGACGATGCGGTCTTGGATGGCGTCCAGATTATCCAGTTTGCCCACGAAGAGGTTGTCCACAACGACAACCTTTCGTGCACCAGCCCCGAGTACGCCCTCGGCCAAGTGACTGCCGATAAATCCGGCACCGCCGGTGATTAGTACAACTTTGTCTTTCAGTGTTCTCATGGTCTAGCCTCCCAATAACTCGGTTTTAACATCTAAAAGTGCCTGCAGCACCCGGACTTGGTCTTGCTCTGTCAGTTGCACGTACAGGGGCAGTGTGACGGACAGCCCGTCTAACATATAAGAAACCTTGAAATCCTCCGGTGCAAAGCCGCAGCGATCTCTGTAGTGTCCCAGCATGTGGGTGGCGTGTGTGCCGACACGGGTTGCGATGCCGCGTGCGTCCAGCTTGGACATGAGTTCGTTGCGCAAGTGCGCGGCTTCTTCGATGTCCCGGCACCCCAACCGTTCCATGTCCAGCACACACACGTAGGATTGATAGGTGTGGAAGTAGCCCTTGGGGACGTGGGGGGGGGTTAGGAAGTCTATGCCCATCTCCCCGATGAGCCTGTCGTACAATGCCGCCTTTTGTCTGCGTGTGTTCGTGATGAAATCCATCTTGCGCATCTGCGCGATGCCGACGGCGGCTTGGATGTCTGTCATTCTGTAGTTGTAGCCTAATTCGTTGAAGTCCGGCATGAGATAGCCCGCCTGTTTGTGGCGGTCGATTTCGGATACTGTGGCTCCGTGACTGCGCAGGGTTTTCATGTATGCCGCCCGGTCCGCGTCATTCGTCAGCACCATGCCGCCCTCGCCCGTGGTGATGGATTTGCGTGGATGGAAGCTGAGACAGGCCATGTTGCCGAAGTCCGCCTCGGGGCGGCCGTCTATCTTGGCACCGAAGGCGCAGGCACTGTCCTGCAAGATCGATAGGCCGTATGTTTCCGCGATGGCGTTGATGCGCGGCAAATCGGCACACAGGCCGAAGAGATTTACGGCGATGATGGTTTTGAGCTTGTTGCCCGTCTGTTTGTTGATGAGATTGTCATCATATTGCTCCCGGATGATACGCTCTATCTCGTCCGGGTCTATGTTGTAGGTGTCCGCAGTGACGTCCGCGAAAATCGGGGTTGCGCCTGTGTAGAGCACGGAGTTTGGCGTGGCCGTGAAGGTAAAGGACGGGACGATACAGTCGTGCCCCTCCCCCACGCCCAGAGCTAAAAGAGCGAGGTGCAGGGCTGTTGTGCAAGACGTTGCGGCGACGCCGTGTGCAACGTGTTCATAGGCCGCCACCATTTGCTCGAACGCCGCAACCTTGCTCCCTTGGGCGACCCAGCCGGAGGCGATTACCTTTGCGACTTCCTCGGCCTCTTCGTGGTCGAAATAGGGTATCATAACGGGGAGATTATCCATTGGCACACTCCAATCGGGGGCAGTTTGCTGTCAGGCTGTGGACGGTTTCTGCGTATTGCACGGCCTTTGTCGCGTCTTCGCCGTGGGTGAGTGCGTCTCTGCCCTCGGTAATCGCTTTGGCAAACTCCATCAGTTCCGCTTTGAGCGGCTCGACGTTGGGCAGCATGATTTTTTCTACGATGCTCTCCTGCTTGTACATGGGTGTGTAGCCCACGTCTAGGGCAAAGCTTGTCTTGCGGGTGACTTGCAGGGTTTTGTTCAGTAAATCCGCCTGGATGAAAGCCTGTTTGGTGTGGACATCTATGGTGCGGATTTTATTTTCCGTCACGCGGCTGGCGCAGATGGTGGAAATTGCGCCGCCCTCGTGTTGGATGACGGCTTGGACGTAATCGGAGTAAGATTTGCTCCTGACCGTCAGCGCGCTCGCGGATACGGTGGCAATCGGGTCGGGCAGGAGGTAATTCAGCACGATGTCCAAGTCGTGAATCATCAAGTCGTAGATGACGTTGGTATCCCCGATTCTGGGATCGAAGGGGCTGCAACGCTTTGCGTCTATGGCGATGATGCCGGCACTGCATTCGCTCTCCAGTATTTTTTTCATCTCGATGACGGCGGGGTTATACCGCTCGATATGCCCGACCATCAGCGTTTTGCCGGCCTTTGCAAAGGCTTCGCACAGCAAAACACCGTCCGCTTCGGAGAGGGCGATGGGTTTTTCGATGAGGGCGTGCTGTTTATACTCTGCGGCGAGCAGGCCGTATTCGCGGTGCAGAGAGGAGGGTACGGCCAGCACGACGGCGTCCGTCTCCCGGAAGAGCTGCTCTACGCTGTTAAAGCACGATACGTCAAACATTTCACGGACAATGTTTCTGCTCGCCTCCGCTTCGTCGTAGCATCCGACGAGTTCATAATGGCCGGGCAGGGCGAGAATATTCCGCACATGGTTCCGCCCCATGCTTCCGACACCCACAACACCAATTTTAATCATGGTTTTTTACGCTCCTTCACTATCGATTTATCTGCCCAATAGCATACCATAAACAACCACATATCGCAACTAAAAAAGATAAGGGGGGCGACTTAATGTGAGGTAGTAGTGGGTGGAAACAGGGAACCCGCTGTCGGATGACGGCGGGTTCTTTTGCGTTTAGTCTTCTTCCTCTTCTTCGTCAGAGACGTTCTCATTTGGGAAAAAGGTGCTGAGGCTATCACGATATCCTGCATTTTCCGGTTCCAATTTTACTGCTTTCTGCATTTCGGCAAGGGCGTCCTCGTAGCGTTCCATTGCGTGTAAAGTGATGCCGAGGCTATTACGGTATCTTGCATTTTCCGGCTCCAGCTCTACGGCTTTCTGCTTTTCGGCAAGTGCGTTCTCGTAGCGTTTCATTGCGTGTAAAGTGATGCCGAGGCTATTACGGTATCTTGCATTTTCCGGCTCCAGCTCTACGGCTTTCTGCTTTTCGGCAAGTGCGTTCTCGTAGCGTTTCATTTCGTGCAAAGTGATACCGAGGCTATTACGGTATCTTGCATTTTCCGGCTCCAGCTCCACGGCTTTTTGCTTTTCGGCAAGTGCTTCCTCGTAACGTTTCATTTCGTGCAAAGTGATGCCGAGACTATCACGGTATCCTGCATTTTCCGGCTCCAGCTTTACGGCTTTCTGCGTTTCGGCAAGAGCGTCATCGTAGCGTTTCATTTCGTGTAAAGTGATGCCGAGACTATCACGGTATCCTGCATTTTCCGGCTCCAGCTCTACGGCTTTCTGCGCTTCGACAAGTGCGTTCTCGTAGCGTTTCATTTCGTGTAAAGTGGTGCCGAGACTATCACGGTATATTGCATTTTCCGGCTCCAGCTTTACGGCTTTCTGCGTTTCGGCAAGAGCGTCATCGTAGCGTTTCATTTCGTGTAAGGTAACGCCGAGACCATGACGGTATCTTGCATTTTCCGGCTCCAGCTCCACGGTTTTTTGCTTTTCGGCAAGTGCTTCCTCGTAACGTTTCATTTCGTGCAAAGTGATGCCGAGACTATGACGGTATCTTGCATTTTCCGGCTCCAGCTCTACGGCTTTCTGCTTTTCGGCAAGTGCGTTCTCGTAGCGTTTCATTGCGTGCAAAGTAACGCCGAGACTATAACGATATCTTGCATTTTCCGGCTCTAACGCAATGGCCTTGTTCATATCAACAAGGGCGGCTTCATTGTTGCCGTGGCTTCCGGCAATCATTGCATTTAAGAAAAACGCATGTGCCATATCGGCGGTATCGTTGCTGATTGGTTTAATGGGTTCTTGTGTGCCTGCTTCAAATCCTGTGTTGCTATCTGTTGCCTGTTGTGCCTGTCGTATGATGTTTTCTGTTGCCGCTCTCCACTGATTTATTGAGTTGCCTAATCGTTCTCGCTCGTCGGCAAACCATTCTTCCATTTCTTCTTTCTTTTTCTCCATGGTCTTGATACCATCGGTCAGCCGATTCAATTCTTCGGTGAATAATTTTCCCATATCCTCTTTTTTTCTATCTATATCGTCGATGACATCCTTTTTTACAAACACATAGTTCATAATCGGCATGGCAATTGCAAAAATTGTAAAAGCGAGCACAAACATTGTGACTAAAAAAGTCACATGGCTAGTAAAGCTGTCATACTGGGATTGCAAATGTGTCATTGCATAGGATAAGGTATAAACGGTCTCCGGGTCGGTGATGTGCAGATTTATAACACCTTCCCCACTTTCTGCGGCAAAGGTTTGGATTGCGTCAAAGTTCTCCAATATCAAATTGATTTGGGTTATTTTTTCAAGATTGACATTGCCCATCCGATGAAACATAAAAGCAGAAACGACCGCTGCGGCCAGTATAGCTACAGCGGCGAGGACGCATAGCGTGAAGGGGATTCTCTTTTTCATACAACCACCTCTGAAAATCCGACATATTTCGTAGCCATTATACAGGCTCACAGCGCACAGCGCAACGGTAAACACAGAAAAATCCCCTCGGAACGCACATTTCAGTTCCAAGAGGACGGCAAACATGATATACTCATACCCGAACAAACATTTCAACACAAGGCGAGGGAGACAATGAAAACATTAGAAACAGAACGCTTAATCCTACGCGCATGGACGCCGGAGGACGCAGACGATTTCTATGAATATGCCAAGCACCCCGAGGTGGGGCTGAACGGCGGGTGGCCGCCGCATACGAGCAGGGACGAGTCCCGGCAGGTCATTCAATATTTCATCGAGGCGAATGATATTTGGGCGATTGTGTGCAAGGAGAGCGGCAGGGTCATCGGGTCGGTGGGGCTTCATGCGGATAACAAGCGGCCGAATATCAAAGTAAAGGAACTGGGCTTTGTGCTCGGTGCCGACCATTGGGGCAAGGGACTTGCAACCGAGGCCGCCCGGTGTGCGATTGCGCACGCGTTTGCGGATATGGAGCTTGACCTTGTGTCCACCTACCACAAAACGTTTAACGCGCGCGCAAAGCGAGTGATTGAAAAGTGCGGCTTCACCTGCGAGGGCATACTACGACAGGCCAGCAGGCGGTATGATGCGCAGATTTTTGATGCGGCTTGTTATTCCGTTTTGCGGTCTGAGTATGTGAATTAAGTATGCAGAAGCTCCCGGACAATGTTGTTCGGGAGCTTTTTTGTGTTATTGACTTGTCTTTTTATCCAACCCCTCCAACAGCCGCACAACCTCCCCGCAAATCTCCTCCGCCGCTTCCATGTTGGTGCTCTCGGCGAACACCTTCAACACAGGCCGTCCCGCCGAGGGGGAAACGTGCACCCAGCCGGAGGCCACGGGAACGCGGAGGCCTTCTACCAGCTCGACTTCGCCCTGTTCCGCGACGCTTGCCAAAGATTGCATAAGGGCGGCGCGGTCGCCTGTGGTGGGGAGCTCTCGGCGGGCGGTGCGGAAGGTGGGGATGCGCTGCGTGATGGTGTGGAGCGTTTCGCCGGAGGCGGCCATCGCGCCCGCCAGACGGCAGACGGCGAAGACGGCGTCCCGCAGGTGGGGCAGGCGGTAGTAGTGCTCGGCTGCGCCGGGGTCACGGCCCAGGCGGAGGATGTTTGCGCCGAACTGTGCCGCCAGTTCATCTAAGGCCACGGGTGCGGCGTAAGGGATGGCGATGGTGTTCTCTCCGGCCTCCAGTTCGAGCAGGACGAGGGCGGCGAGGAGTTGCTCGGTTTCCAGGATGTGGCCCTCTTCGTCCTCGGCGCGGAGGAGGGTGCCGCCTCGGGCAGTCTCGAAAGCGGGAACGCCCCGACCGTGGGCGGCGGGATTTGCGCCCATGTGTGTGAGGGCTTGGCGCAGGGCGCGGTTTGCGCCGCCGTTTCCCCTGACCTCCACGGCGATGGGGGCGGATATGCGCTTGGGTGCGCCGCAGTTTGCGGCGGCGGTGATATAGGCCTCTAAGGTCCCCGCGGCGGCGGTGATGTCGCCGGTTTTGGCTCCCGTGGCGCGGCGGAGTTCCCCGGCGGCGAGGGCAGCTTCGATGCGGCGTTCCTGCTCTCTGAGGAGGGGCAAACCCTGTGCGCCGTAAAGTTTGAGGCAGAGTTCGCCCTCTCGGTCATGGACGAAAACGGTTCTCGCCAGACCGTAGAGGTCGGCTGCGTAGCTGGCGGCGGCCTCGAAGGGGCAGTCGAGTTCCAGCGCGAATCCGCCCACGGCAGAGACACCGCAGGCAATTGCCCGGGCGGCGAGACGGCTTGCGGCATCGCCCGCACAGCCGACACCGACCCGCCCTTCCGCGCCCAGCGCGGAGCCGATGGCGAGCGCGGCCTCGGGTGTGATGACCACCCCGGCCTCGCCCCGAATCACCCCACCGCCGGAGAAGCGGAGGTTGCTGCGGGGGCGGCCTGTGATGAGATTCTCCGTCACCCGACTACCGGGGGGCAGTTCCTTGCCGGGCCAGATGCGGACTTTGGCATCTACCACGCTGTCCTCGCCGAGAATCGTGCCGTCACCGATGACGCTGCCCTCACCGAGTATGCCGCCGCGGCGGACAGATACGTTTCGGCCTACGATGGCACCGTCTAAGCGGGCATCTTGCCCAATCAGCGCACCGTCCACCATGGAGCGGGACACGCTTGCGCCGCTTGCGATGTGGCTCCCCGCGCCGATGATGGCGTGGGGGCCGAGTTTTGCGCCTTGCTCCAACACCGCACCCTTGCCGATATAGCAGGGGCCGAGGACGGCCACACCGGGCGGAATGGGCGCGTGTGACCAGATGTTCTGGCCTCTTCGGTCTGCGCCGAGGTCGAGCGTGAGTTTTTCATCCAGTGCGTCCATGCCGCTTTGGAGGTAGGCCTCGGGGCTGCCGATGTCGCACCAGTAGCCGCCCGCCTCCACGCCGTAGACATTCATGCTTTTTTCGAGGAGCTTCGGGAACAAATCCTTGCCGAAATCGTAGGGGCCGTCTGTCGGAATTTCCGCAATCGCCGCCGGGGAGAGGATGTAAATCCCCGTGTTGATGCGGTTGGTGAATACCCGGTTCCAGGGCGGTTTTTCGATGAAACGCTCAACTCGTCCGGCCTCGTCCGTCATGACGAGGCCGTATTCCAAGGGGTCGGGGTGGGCGTAGAGGACAATGGTGGCGTCGGCCTGTTTCTCGAAGTGGAAGCGGATACAGGCCTGCAAGTCGAAGTCACATACGGCGTCGCCGCTGAGGATGAGGACGTGTTCCTTGCCGATGAAGTCCCCGCAGGCCGCTACGCTCCCGGCTGTGCCGAGGGGGGTGTCCTCGATTTGATGCGTGAGCCGCATTCCGTGGGCGGAGCCGTCGCCGAAGTAGTCGGTGACGATTTGGGGCAGAAAGCGCAGGGTGAGACAGGCGTCTGTGATGCCGTTGCGTTTGAGCAGATTCAGCGTGTGTTCCAAGACCGGGCGGTCGAAGAGCCGTACCATGGGTTTGGGGATGTTGAGGCTTACGGGCCGCAGGCGGGTGCCCTCGCCGCCGGCCATGATGATGGCTTTCATGGTATCCTCCCCTTTTTCGCCGCCTTTGGCGGCGTAATTAAGAATTAATAATGCAGAATTAGAAAGCACTTAGGGTAGGTTCCGTGGGGAACCTACCCTAAGTGTTTCCATATGCGGGAGGGATTAAACTTGCTTATCTTTTGCGGGCGGATAGTTCGAAAAGTATATGCCATGTGGTACCGTTATCGTGGCTTGTTCGGTTTTGCCAATGGAACTTGTTTTTCGTAATGCCTGAAAATACCCATTGAGTCAGGGTGTCGGGGTCGGATTTGTTTGTTACGATGATTTGCTCTCCGACTTGCTTTCCCTCCAAGAGATGGGTTGCGCCGGAGAGGCCGTAGAACATGTCCCATGCGTCTGTCGCCTGATTGTAGAAGCGTACGGTTGTGCCGTATTCGGCGTTCGGGTTGGGGTTTTTCTCGCATTCTTTGCGAGAGGGGCAGATGAATACATCCTGTATGGCCGTGCCGTCTAAAATCCACGAGAAAATCCACTCGCCGGGGATGCACTGTTCGTTCGGGGTGCCTTTTCCGAGGATGCCTTCAAATTCCCATTCCCCGACGAATTGGCCGAAGAGGTTTAGCTTTTCCCGCAGGTCATCTTTGCAGGTTTCGCAGATTAGGGCGTTTGAGAAATCGTTCATCGTGTCTTCCGCGTTTGTTTCGGGCGGTTCTTTGGACTTCATTTTGAAGTATTCTTTTACATTCAGGGCAATTGCGATGGCAAAAAAGCCCAAGGTGAAGTATATAAAAAATCCGAGATAGCCGACCCCTGCAAGGAAGCCTGCAACCCCTTCCTCCAACAGTACGGGCCCGAAGAAGCGGCTCGTTATCCACATTTGGATGAAAACCACCGAGAGGATGGCTATATAGGCGAGGGCATAGTTTGTGATTGTCTTGAGCTTAAATCTTTCTATGACGAAAAAGAACAAAATCGCAAAAATGATGAGCAAATCTTGCGTGAAGAATCGGCTCAGCACGACTTGGAGGACGCTGTTGTCAAATCCGCCAAAGGTGGTCTGCATGACGGTGTTGAACCAGTAGAGAATTTTGGTGGTGGCGAGATACAGAAACAGCATCTCTTTTACTGTTGACCACTTTTTCTTTTTCATGGGTGGGATGCTCCTTTATGGAAACAGGGGACAGGATTATGTGCTATCCCGTCCCCTGTTTTTAGTTTGTTCTGTTCGCGGTTCGGGCAGCTGAATGCCGCCCCTACGATTACACCCGCTGAGCCTTAATCAGATTCGTGCTGCCGCTTTTACCCGACGGGACACCGGCGGTGATGACGACGAGGTCGCCCGTTTCCACCATGCCGATACTTTTGGCCGATTCCACGGCGATATCAAACAGCTCGTCCGTGCTGGCGACATTTTTGCCGTAGCAGGGAACCACGCCCCAAGAGATGGCGAGTTGACGCTGCACTTTTTCCACGGGTGTCACGGCGATAATCGGACAGCCGGGGCGGAAACGGGAAATCATGCGTGCGGTGTGGCCGCCTGTGGTGACGCTGACGATGGCTTTGGCGTTGAGGCTGGTCGCCGTGGCACAGGTGGCGTGGGTGATGGCGTCGTCAATGGTGACTTCGCCGTCTTTGGCGGTTGTGTAGCCGGGCTCGTAGGCTTTGGCTCTGTCGGCGCGCTCTACGATGCGGACCATGGTGCCGAGGGCTTCGAGGGGATATTTGCCGTTGGCCGTTTCGCCGGAGAGCATGACGCAGCTTGTCCCATCAAAAACGGCGTTGGCCACGTCCGATACCTCTGCCCGTGTCGGGCGGGGATTTCTGATCATGGAGTCGAGCATCTGCGTGGCGGTGATGACGGGTTTGCCGCGGCGGACGCACTCGGAGATGAGCATCTTCTGGACGTGCGGCACTTCCTCGGCGGGGATTTCTACACCCAAGTCACCGCGGGCGACCATGATGCCGTCCGATGCCTCGATAATTTCGGCGGCGTTGGTCACGCCCTCTTGGTTTTCGATTTTAGAGATGATGCGGATATCTGTGCCGCCGTTCTCGCGGAGTACACGGCGGATGGTTTCCACGTCGCTGGCTTTGCGGACGAAGCTGGCGGCGATGAAGTCGAAGTCATGCTTGCAGGCAAAGATGATGTCCCGCTCGTCCCGCTCGGTGATGGCGGGGAGTTGGACGTTGACCTCGGGGAGGTTGACGCTTTTCTTGTTGCCCAGCGTGCCGCCGTTTTGGATGGTGCAGAGGATATCCGTGCCTTTGATTTCTTGCACGATGAGTTCAATCAGCCCGTCGTCGATGAGAATGCTCTTGCCGGGGGTGATTTCATTGCAGAGGTTTTCGTAAGTGATGCTGACGCCCTCGGCGGAGCCGATCTTATCGGTGCAGTAGAGTGTGAAAGGCTTGCCCTGTTCGAGTTCGACCTTGCCATCGCCCAGCTCTTTGGTGCGGATTTCCGGCCCTTTGGTGTCGAGCATGAGGGCGACGTGAGTGCCGAGTTCTGCCCGCGCTTCCTTGACGAGCGTGGCTCTGCCGAGATGCTCTTCGTGGTCGCCGTGGGAAAAGTTGAGGCGGGCACAGTTCATGCCCGTTTGGATGAGGGCCGTGATCATTTCCTTATTGGAAACAGCCGGACCCAGGGTGCATACGATCTTGGTTTTACGTGTGGTTTTCATATCATTTATCCTCCAAATATTGTTTTACAGTTGTTGTGTGTGTTGGGCGGCGGGACGTTTATTTGTAGGGGCGGGGTTTTATCCCTGCCCGCGCGTTTCGGTTTGTTATTACGGTGGTTTTGCCTGCCGGCGGCGTTCTTTTTGTCTCGCCAAAAAGAACCAAAAACGCGACTTATGGGCTGTGCCCCTAAGAACCCCCTGCGGGTTCTTACGCTAGATAAAACGCCGTACGCGTGTGGCGTGATGTGTTACGTGCCATGCGCGCTTTATTGTTACGCTTGTGACCCGCGATTATGGGCGTCTGCGGCTGACCGCTTATCATGTTCTCCCCCGCGCGCGGGTGGTGGGGGTGTCGTAGGGACGGCCGTCCTCGGTCGTCCGTGTGTCGGTAGAGAGGAAAGGTGCGAGCGACCGGGTCGGGCCCTCTTCGGTTACGCACTCGCGGCATCCTTGCGTCTATCGGCCACGTATTCATCATACGTCATGCGACGATCGCGGATGGTGCCGTCGGGCAGGAACTCAATAATCCGATTGGCTACGGTTTGGATGAGCTGGTGGTCGTGGGTGGCGAAGAGGATGTTGCCGTCGAAAGACTCTAAGCCGTTGTTGAGGGCGGCGATGCTCTCCATGTCGAGGTGGTTCGTCGGCTGGTCGAGCATTAACACATTGGAGCCGGAGAGCATCATTTTACTGAGCATACAACGGACTTTCTCGCCGCCGGATAGGACGCGGACTTGCTTGTACACATCGTCGCCGCTAAAAAGCATACGGCCGAGGAACTGGCGCACGAAGCTCTCCCGCTTGTCCTCGGAGAATTGGCGCATCCAGTCTACGAGATTGATATCGTCCTCGAAATAGGCCGAGTGGTCACGGGGGAAATAGGCGCGGCTTGTGGTCACGCCCCATTTGAGCTCGCCGCTGTCCGGGTCTGTTTCTTCGGCGAGGATTTGAAACATGGTGGTAATCGCCAACTCGTTGTCGCCGATGAAAGCGACTTTGTCGCCCTTGCCGAGCAGGAAACTGACATTGTCTAAGAGCTTCACCCCGTCTACGGACTTAGTGACTTTCGTGACGGCGAGGATGTCCTTGCCTACTTCCCGCTCCGGCTTGAAGCCGACCCAAGGGTAACGGCGGGAGGAGGCGGGGAGTTCGTCAATGGTGAGCTTTTCAATGAGCTTCTTCCGGCTGGTGGCCTGACGGCTCTTGGACTTGTTGGCGGAGAAGCGTTGGATGAACTCTTGCAGGGTCTTGATTTTGTCCTCGGCTTTGCGGTTTTGTTCCTTCATCAGCCTTTGGATGAGCTGACTGGACTCGTACCAGAAGTCATAGTTACCGACGTAGAGCTTAATCTTCCCGAAGTCGATGTCTACGATGTGGGTACAGACGGTGTTCAAAAAGTAACGGTCATGCGAGACCACGAGGACGGTGCCGGGGTAGTCGAGCAGGAACTCTTCCAGCCAGACGACGGAGTCGATGTCGAGGTTGTTGGTCGGCTCGTCGAGGAGGATGATATCAGGCCGCCCGAAGAGGGCTTGGGCGAGGAGCACTTTGACCTTTTGCCGCCCCGTGAGCTCCGACATCTGCTTGTCGTGCAACTCGATGGGGATGCCCAGCCCGACTAACATCTGGGCAATTTCGCTCTCGGCTTCCCAGCCGCCGAGTTCTGCGAACGTTTCTTCCAGCTCCGCGGCGCGGAGGCCGTCTTCGTCGGAGAAGTCCTCTTTTTCATAGATGGCGTCTTTTTCCTGTCCGCAGGCGTAGAGCGGGGCGTTGCCCATGAGGACGGTTTCGAGCACGGGGTAGTCGTTGAACCGCTCTTGGTCCTGTTTCAGCACGGACATGCGCACATCGGGTTGGATGCGCACATCGCCGCTTGTGGATTCAATTTCGCCGCTGATGACCTTCAAAAAGGTCGATTTCCCCGCCCCGTTGGCTCCGATGATGCCATAGCAATTGCCGGGCGAAAATTGGATATCTACCCGGTCGAAGAGTTTTTGGGAGCCGTAGTGCAGGGCCAGGTTGTCGATTGTAATCATTTGCGTACCTCTATTGTTTGTTGTAGGGGCGACCGACCCGGCCGCCCGTTGTTTCAAAGTTGTGACAGGGGCGACCAAACCGGTCGCTCCTACAAGGGCTTAAAACATGCCCGGCTTTTTCCAACCACCGTCTTGCGAGGGCTTGCCGGTTAATTTGTTATAGTAGTTCACGTAGGTGAATGTGGTGTAGGGCAGGTACCAAAACAGGGCCAGATACGTAATGAAAGGAATTGTTGTAAGCAACCACCAGCCTAAGAAGCTGATGAAGAGGGCGAAGAATTCTACTTTACGGCCTCTCATAAGGCGGTTTGATTCTTTGAGACACCAAAGCGCGCCTTTGCCGGGGTGGTCTAACAGGATGAGGTTCGCCTGTGAGAAAGCGGTGAACACCCAGATGCCGGGGAAGATGAAGAGAATGAGGCCGCCGATGGTCAGGACGGTTTGAATCAGTCGAATGGTGACGGCTTTGCGGAAGTAGGTGAAGCCCTCGAACAGGCTGCGGGGGCTTTGGGGTTCGTTTTTGACCACGCTGCGGGCGTAGTAGAGGTAGCCCAAGTCCAGTACCCAACGAAAGACCCATGGGACGATGAAAAAGAAAGTGCCGGGGATGGTGAAAGACATTTCCGGGAGGATGGCTTGCAGGACACCCGGCCGGAAGAGGTCTTCGGCTACGGGCAGGAGGTTCTCTGCCAGCTCTGTTTGGAAGCGGCCGATGTCCGAGAGACGGAACACAAGCTCCAGAAGCAGGACTATGAGGATGAGATATAAAAGGGTGATAGAGAGCACGCCCGATTTGCGGGGTGTAAGGATGCACAGGCGAGCTTCACGCTTTAGTTGTCCCAAATTCATCTATCGGTCACGCCCCTTTGGGAGTATCTTTATAGAGCCAACCACCATTCTACCAAAAAAACGGCTCGCTGTAAATCAAAAGTGCAGTAATATTTAGTGATTCTTCCAAAAATATGAAAAGGGCGCAGGGCGGCTTGACAGGATAGGTTTGGTATTGTACTATATATCTACTCTGTTGAAAAAATGAACACAATATATTGTGCCGCGGAGTGTTTTCGGAAAGGAAGATCGATATGAGTACAGCCAAGACAAATACCATCACTTTAATCAAAAAGCGGGATGGCCGCACGGTTCCGTTCTGTGTGGAGAAGATTGCACAGGCGGTTGCGCAGGCCTTTGCCGCCACGCACAGGCCTGACAGCGAAGACATTGCCCGCAGTCTTGCCGGCGAAGTAGTGTCCATCCTCGAAGTAGAGGGTGAGACCGAGCCGGACGTGGAACACGTACAAGATATAGTAGAACGTGTGCTGATGGACAACGGCTATATCGCGACAGCAAAGGCATACATCCTCTACCGTGACCAACGGAGCCGCCAGCGGGAACTGAAGAGCCGCCTCATGCAGAAGTATGAGGAGATTACCTTTGCCGACGCGCGGGATTCGGACATCAAGCGGGAGAATGCCAACATCGACGGTGACACGGCGATGGGGGCCATGCTGAAGTTCGGATCCGAGGGTGCCAAACAGTTTTATCACAGCCATGTGCTCAACCAAACCCACGCCAAGGCGCATTCGGACGGGGATATTCATATCCACGACTTGGATTTCCTGACGCTGACCACAACTTGCTGCCAGATTGACATCATCAAGCTCTTCAAGGGCGGCTTCTCCACGGGGCACGGGACATTGCGGGAGCCGAACGATATCAGTTCTTACGCCGCGCTCGCCTGTATCGCCATCCAGTCCAACCAGAATGACCAACACGGCGGGCAGAGCATTATCAATTTTGACTACGGCATGGCGCAGGGCGTGGCCAAGACCTTTGTGCGGCTGTACCGCCAGAACTTGACCAAGGCACTCATGCTCTGGCGGGAGATGGAAGACCCGGAGCAGGACATCAAGGCGATGATTGCCGATATCAAGGAACAGACGGGGCTTGTGCCGACCTTGGAGGGCTCCGAGGCCTATCAGGCGGAAGAACTTGTCCGATTGAAGGCGGTTTACGGGGATGAGGCGGGGCTGAAGAAAGCGCAGAAGCTCGCGCTTCACCACGCCATCAAAGAGACGGACAGGGCGACTTTCCAGGCGATGGAGGCATTCATTCACAACCTCAACACCATGCACTCCCGCGCCGGGGCGCAGACGCCGTTCTCATCCGTCAACTACGGTATGGACACCTCGCCCGAGGGGCGGATGGTAATGAAAAACGTCATGCTGACCACGGAGCAGGGTCTCGGCGGCGGGGAGACACCGATTTTCCCGATTCAGGTATTCCGTGTGAAAGACGGCATCAATCTCAATGAGGGCGAGCCGAACTATGACCTCTTTAAGCTCGCCTGCCGTGTGAGTGCCAAGCGGCTGTTCCCGAATTTCTCCTTTGTAGACGCGCCGTTTAACCTCAAATTTTACGACGGCCGCCCCGAGACGGAAATCGCCTACATGGGCTGCCGCACACGGGTCATCGCCAACGTCCACGACCCGAACCAGCAAATCGGCAACGGGCGGGGGAACCTCAGCTTTACCTCCATCAACCTGCCCCGTCTTGCGATTCGAGCCAAGGGTGATATCCGCCGCTTCTTTGACGATGTTGACCAGAAGATAGACCTCGTTTGCGCACAGCTCTTGGAGCGGTATGAGATACAGGCGCGCAAGAAAGTGTTCAACTTCCCCTTCCTGATGGGGCAGGGGGTTTGGTTGGACAGCGAGAAGCTGAAGTGGGAGGACGAAGTCCGTGAGGTGCTCAAGCACGGGACGCTTGCCGTTGGATTTATCGGACTGCCTGAGACTTTGAAGGCCCTCATCGGTGCCCACCACGGTGAGAGCGAGCGCGCACAGAATTTGGGGCTTGAGATTATCAGCCACATGCGCACGAAGTTGGACGAGAAAACCAAACAGTTGAAGATGAATTTCACGCTCATCTCCACCCCTGCCGAGGGCTTGGCGGGTCGGTTTGTGAAGATGGACAAGGCTCTCTTCGGTGAACTGGAAGGCGTTACAGACAAGGATTACTACACCAATGGCTTCCATATCCCTGTGGATTATCCCATTACCGCCTTTGAGAAAATTCGGCTGGAGGCTCCCTACCACGCGCTCACGAATGCCGGGCATATCAGCTACGTGGAGATGGACGGCGACCCGAGCCAGAACTTGGAGGCCTTTGAGAAAATTGTCCGCTATATGCAGCAGTCGGGCGTGGGCTATGGCTCCATCAATCACCCGATTGACAGAGATCCGATTTGCGGATTTTCCGGGATTATCAAAGACCAATGTCCCGGCTGCGGCCGGCGGGAGTCTGCGGGGGATGTTCCCTTTGAACGGATTCGGCGGATTACGGGGTATCTCGTGGGGACGCTTGACCGCTTTAACAATGCCAAACGTTCCGAGGAGCGTGACCGGGTGAAGCACGGGGACTAGGGCTTGTAAAATGCAAAGGGGAAACTTTTGAGAAAAAGTTTCCCCTTTAGTTGACTTTGTGTGCAGTATCTATTATAATAGCTCGGCAGGACATGGAGAGATGTCCGAGTGGTCGAAGGAGCACGATTGGAAATCGTGTAACGGCAAAAACCGTTCGGGGGTTCAAATCCCCCTCTCTCCGCCAAAAGAAGAAAACAGGTTGGAGATGGTATTCGACCGGCAGATAACCCCTAATTATAGGGGTTATCTGCTTTTTAGGCTCTAATATTACCCAGCAATAACTAAGATTATATCTACTAAGTGATATCATCCACCAATATTAAAATGCACACATCAAGATAGTTGTTGCGCAATCATGCACACGCCTCTTGCTGGGAAGATTTTCAGCTGAACTTGGTTGGGCGCAGGATTACTAATAGGGCATTATTAATAGGTGCCAGCGGGCGGCAGTTTATATACTAATTAGTGTAGTCGAGACTACTTAGTAAGTCGTGGTTCTTAAATGAGGATAATGCCAGACGTCACGGTGTTTTCTGCGCTCCTAAAGTTTGAGTGATAGGTCTAACGAAAAGTCATTTCACTCTGGTGATTTATCGTTCTATTTACGCATGTCGCTAAGTCATTTTTATGGTATAATATGCGTATGGGCAAAAATCGACTGCTAAGGGGAGGGATACTATGTTTAATGCGCCTACAGCTGTTTTGCGAATTGACAATCAGATTCTAACTATCGACAAGGTTATCTGTGATAGCATTGATAAATTTGATGCTTCAGAAAGAGGTTTTCTTTCTCAAACTATTTTGGCGCAGTTAAGAAACTTCGTTGAGCACGTCATGCTCAAGATTTATGCTAACGGTCAGGATATAGAAAACTCATACCAAAATATCTGCAGCTCAATTGAGCATATAAAAACAAGGGGCAACTTGAAATTTCTACGTCGATTTCATGATTTTCTGCAAATTGTAGCATCACACTACACCCTTGAGGAGGAAAACTCCGAGAGGTTGATGTTAAAATATTACGAGTATCTTTTGAGAATCAAGAGCTTCCTTAAATCTAGTTATTCTTTAGATGTGCTTGAGAATCTTGATAACTTTCCGATTAATACAGACACCAACCTAAAAGAATACTACGAGAAAATTGCAGCACAAATAGATGCAAAAAGAGCGCAGGGGGCGCACTCGGAGCACAATGATAGGTTCTATATTAAAAAAGTAAAGCCATTCTTCGTAAATCAGAAAATATACTATGAAGTTACTTTTGTCCCCGCAAACAATAAGGCAAGTAAATTTGACAGGATTATCGCTTTTACAGATCTAGAGGTTTCAAAATATTATGCCGCAAAATTGTATCTTGCGGATGATAGTATACAAATTCTCCAAGAAACAATGCCGATACATATTATCGTGGATTGGGAGACATCTATTCGGCCTTGTGAAATCGATAACTTTTCCAGAATATTAGGTAAACGCTTAAATACAAACACTCGCTCTGCTGAATATTCCAGTCTAATGCGGTTCTTAACCCAAACAGGGTTTACACTAGTCGAAATAATGGATTTTTCAGATGACCACTATCAGCGTATTAAGGATCATATTTTATCAACGACAAAGGCCTCACACTTCTTTGATGTCTTAGATAAAAGCCGCCATATCATAAGAAATAATTCTCCGGGCAGTAGTGTATTGAGGTACCTACTCTACCATCTCAACAATAATATAATTAAGGCACAACGTGACGAAAGCAATCGCTACTTGTCAGAACTTTATTTAAGCAATGGCTGCATCCCGTTTGATAAAATGCCGTTTAATACTTCATTAAGAGGACACAACCCGAGACTGTCTAATTTATTTGAGTGTATTGATGCGACCGACCGAAGGCATGAGCTTTTTGCGCGGTTTATTAGAAATAATACTGAGTTAAAGGGGCAACTCTACACATCGAAGAAGGACATTGCTGGATTTGAGGATATTGATGCGCTTATTCAGACATATAATCGCAGACTTTGGTCTGGGCATGCTGGCCGCAGGCTAGAAGTTCGCAATGATCATGTCTATATTCGTGAGTATGAGGATGATACTATCTTTATTGTTGAAAAACTCAAAGAGTTGACTATCAAAGGCGTCACAAATTATTCTAACTCGGTTATTTCATGGCTCAAATCGAACGATCACAAGATGGACTGTGAAGAGAAGAAGCAAGCCCTAATCCAGATGTTTGAAGATTCAACAGTTGTGCTAATATATGGTTCTGCTGGTACTGGCAAGTCAACGCTGATTAACCATATATCCCATTTCTTTTCCGATAAGAGTAAGCTGTATCTAGCAAATACCAACCCAGCAGTTGATAACCTTAAAAGAAGAGTGGACGCAGCTGATGGTAGTTTCTCAACAATAAAAAAGTTCTTGATGAGTAAACGTACCCCTACTGAATACGACTTGTTAATAGTTGATGAGTGCAGTACTGTGAGCAATCGAGACATGAGGGCTATTTTAGAAAAAGCCACTTTTGGACTTTTAATATTGGTTGGTGACATATATCAAATAGAATCAATTCGGTTTGGGAATTGGTTTAATGCCGCACAAAACTTTGTTCCGAAAACTTCTGTATCTGAACTGACTACTCCATATAGAAGCAAAAATAAGGCACTACTTGAACTGTGGAACAGAGTACGTTGCATGGACGAGGCGATTCTTGAGCTTATTACAAAGCAAGGTTATTCCGCTACACTAGATGCGTCGATTTTTGAACCGGCGGAAGAGGACGAGATAATCCTTTGTCTTAATTACGATGGGCTATATGGAATAAACAATATCAACCGCTTTTTACAGCAAAGTAACCCGAGTACACCTGTATACTGGGGAGTCCAAGATTATAAAGTTAACGACCCCATACTGTTTAATGAGTCAGAGCGGTTTACTCCTCTGATTTATAATAATATGAAAGGGCGAATTGTTGCAGTTAAGGCTTTCGAGAAGGAGATTCAATTCGATATAGAGTTGGATAAAGCGATAAATGGAATGGATGCACGTGGTTATGATTTTGAACTACTTGAGGATGTTTCGCCAACTGGAAATTCGATAATTCGTTTTTTCGTAAATAAAAACAAAAGCACAGACGAAGACGATGACATGTCTGCCTCTGATGTAGTGCCTTTTCAAGTGGCCTATGCCGTATCTATTCACAAGGCCCAAGGATTAGAATACAGTTCTGTAAAAATCGTTATTACTGACGAGATTGATGAGCTAATTACACACAATATCTTCTATACGGCCATTACCCGTGCAAGAGAGAAACTAAAAATATACTGGACGCCCGAAGTTGAGAAAAAAGTATTGAGCAGTATTAAGCCTAAAGCCAATGGTAAAGATGTAGCTCTGCTGAACGCCAGCCTTAAGGCATGATACACACTTACTGCCCAGATTTACACACCCAACAGATGGCAGCACACGTCTATTTCCAACGTGGGGTCATTAGACAAGTTCCCCACAGGGCAAGCCCCGTGGGGAACCCTTTTTATCTACATAGCGGGCATAGACGGAACTAAACTGCCCTAAGACTTTGCCGATGGCGGCAAGTTCCGCATTAACGCAACGAATCATTTGCGGGAAAATCACCAAGCGATTCAATTTAGAATCTCCGCCGCTTGTTCTTGCTCCATTGGAAATGATGGACTTTAGCTTGTCGGTGTGGTACAATTCTTTTGTCTGTTGCCTGACCTTTCGGCGGGTGATGTTGAAATTTTATGAAAAGAAAAGGAGATACGTTCATGTTAATTGTTACAACCCCTATTTTAGAAGGCAAGAAGATTATTGCGTATAAGGGGCCTGTGTTTGCGCAGGTTGCGGAAGGTGCGGGTTTGGGCCGCGGATTGCGGGCTGCGGGGCGTGCGTTTGTGAAAGGCCGCTCGCCGAGCCATGAGGAAATGGTTATCAAAACACGTGAAATTGCGATTCAAGAAATCGCGGAAGAAGCGAGAAAACTTGGTGCCAATGCTATCATTGACCTAAGTTTGGACTATGAGATGATGGGGCAAGATGCCGTTTTGATGTTCAAAGGTTCGGGAACGGCAGTAGTTGTGGAATAGTTTCGTTTGGGGCATAAGGCGGGTGTGCTCATGACCGCTGAAGCCTTTGCTGCAGGCGGCGATTTAATCGCCGGATAAAAATCGAGGGGTCGGTTCTCTACAGAACCGACCCCTTTGATATTGTTTTTACCCAAACCAGACCCCAATGACAAACAAATCCCCCACAATTCCAATCTCAAATCGTCCGCCCATCAGTTCCACGAGGCTTTTCGCGATATACAGCCCCAACCCGTTCCCCTCTGTCTGTCTTGCGCGGTCGCCGCGGATGAACTGTTCTGTCAGTGCGTCGCCGGAGAGGTCTATGGGGGATTGGGAGGTGTTTTTCAGCGTGAAACCGACCTTGCCTTCCCGGGCCGTGAGCTCGGCGAATACGCGGGTGCCTGTGAGGGTATATTTGGCGGCGTTGGAAAAGAGGTTCTCCAGCACACGCCAGAGATGGCGGCTGTCTGCGTGGGCGAATACCGGCTCGTCCGGCTCACGGAGCACCAGCGTGAGGCCGCGCTCGGCGAAGTCCTCGTCGAACTCCCCGGCGACTTGGCCGATGAGTTCTGTGAGATTGACTTCTGTCAGCGTGACGTTTACGTTGCCCGTGCCCGCCTTGGAGGCGTCCATGAGGTCGTCAATCAGCGTTTTGAGCCGTGCGGATTTTTTGTCGAGGACGGCGACGTACTCGGCGGCATCACCCTCCAGCGGCTGGGACTTGAGCAAATCCACGTAGTTGATGATGGATGTGAGCGGGGTGCGGATGTCGTGGGACACGCCTGTAATCAGTTCGCTTTTGAATTGCTCGGCGCGGACCTTTTCGGCGTTTGCCGCAGCGTGCCTGGCGGAGAGGCCGAGCAGGACGGCGGCGAAATAGGTCAGCCCCGCGAGGTTGATTGCGGAGAGGGCGAGGAAGAAATTAGAGAGGTCGTAAAACCAACGTGTGGTCATAAAGGGGTACATCGGATGCAGGCCCAGCGACAGATGGAAACGGAGCAGGGTTGCGACTTCGGGGATTAGGACGAAGAACACGATCAGATTGCCGAGAAAAAGCAGGACGAAGAGTAGGCCCAACGGTTTCCAAACGGGGTATGCACGGAAAAAGCGTACCCAGTAAGACGTGCGCAGTAAATCCTTGTCCCGTATGCGGGCGGCGAGCTCTGTGATGAGTAAGATGACGGTCCCGTAAGCGAAGAGGGGCGGGAAAAAAGAAAAGATATCATCCCAATTTTCGTGGGCGGCGGAGATGAAAAACGGCACAAGGAAGCAGGTGAAAATCACAAGGACGGAAAAGTCGAGATTGCGCCACAGGCGGAAAATCGGCTCTTTTTTTGCCGGGCGTTTGGTCATCCAAACAGAGAGGAATAAAAGGCTGACGCATAGTGCCAAAAGCAAGCCGGAGAGCAGACCGTCGAAGCGGAGCCGGTCTCCGAAGAAGCGTGAAAACAAGACATTAAGCGTGTGACTTTCGGCCCGCAGGAAAGACACGGCTGCGAGATATCCGATGAAGAACAGGGCTGCTTTTGTCACGGGCGAACAGAGGAGTTTACGCATGTTTCACTACCTTATACCCCAGCCCATAGACCACCTTGAGGTAGCGGGGTTCTTTCGGGTTGATTTCGATTTTCTGCCGAATATGCCGAATGTGGACAGAGACGATTTTAGAGACGTGAAAAGCCGGCTCGTCCCAGACGGCCTCATAAATTTGCGCGGAGGAGAACACACGGTCGAGGTTGGAGATGAGGAGCTTTAGGATGTTGTACTCCAAAGCGGTGAGCGTAACGTCTTCGCCCTCGATGCGGACGCGTTTTTTGTTGTCGTCCAGTACGAGGCCGCCTGTTTGGTAGACGCCTTGTTCGGGCGTAGTCCCCCCCTCATTCAGACCGCCCAACCGGGCATAGCGGCGCAGGGCGGCGCGGACACGGGCCATGAGTTCCACGGGCTGAAAGGGCTTGGTGATATAGTCGTCCCCGCCCATGTTGAGACCGAGGATTTGGTCTGTCTCCTCACTTTTAGCGGACAGGAAGAGGATGGGGACATTGCTGATGTCCCGGATTTGCACGGCGGCGGCGATGCCGTCTAATTCGGGCATCATCACATCGAGCAGGATGAGGTGGACGGGGTCTTGCGCCACGCATTTGACCGCTTCATGGCCGTTTGCGGCCTCAGCGACTTTGTAGCCCTCTTGCCGCAGGTAGATGGCGAGGGCGGCTCGGATGTCTGCGTCATCGTCGCAAATTAAAATGGTATATTCCACGCGTTACCTCCATGCGGTCACGATATAGCCTCCCGTATTTGCGGTGGAGACCTTGAAGCTCAAGTCTTCCGGCACGAATATCATACCATGTTCGGGGCGTTGGTACAAGACATAGTAGTGTCTGCCGTCCAGCGTAAGCTCAAGGCCGCCGCTTGTTTGCAGGAATTGGATATATTCTTCGAGAACCATGTCGTGCGTGGACATGTACCATGCGTGTACCCGCCCGACGTAGCGGAAGTGCCACGGTTCGTAGGCCACGCCCGTGATGTCCTGTTTGTCGTGGGGGTAGCGGCGGATGAGCCCGAAGCGGGGGGCGTTTTCTGCGAGCCAGCGGGCTTCGTCCGAGCCTGTCATGCTGATGAGGTCATCTGTGCTCAGGATATCGGCGGCGAGGCCCAGTTGGTGCTCGCTGTGGCCGGGCGGCATGACGAAAGAGCGGTCGGCGGCGTTTTCGTAGAGTTGCCGCTGTTCTGCGTCACTACGGAAGCCGCTGGCGATGAAGAGGTTATGGATGCCTGCACGCTCGGCGGCTGCGAAGAGGTCTGTGATGGCCTGTTTGGCGGTTTCATGGAGCGTGACATCTACCGTGCTGACAGGGAGGGCGGGCCAGACGGTTGTCAGGCGTGTGCCGCCGACCCCGGTGCTGATGGGACGGTCTCGGTTGACGAGCTTGAGGTATTGCGTGTCCGTGAGGTCTGCGGTGCGGGCTTGGGCGGTGAAGTGCGGGAAATCCGTGTGCGGTGTGACGCCGCTGTTGCTGTCAGAGGAGAGGGGCGGCCAAGTGAGAAAAGGGCCGGTCTCGCTGTTGGGGGAAAGGAATGACCAGGCGAGGAAAGCTCCGAGCAGGAGCACGACGAGGGCGAGCAGTTTCGGCCAATAGCGTTTTGGCTTTCTTCGAGTGTGTGTCATGATTGCATCCTCCGTGTTTGTTGGGATGCTTCGTAGTGTAGCGAAGGAAATCGTAGTTGGGGGGGAGGAAAGGTTAAGATTTTTCGTAGGGGGGTGTAGGGACGGGGGTTTGCCTCCGCCCGTGGGGGTGTGTTTTGGTGGGCGTTTGTAGGGCGGCCGTCCTCGGTCGCCCGTGTGTTTGTTTTTGTTCTTACGTTGAACTTGTCTGCCGGAAGCGGTATTTTTGCACGGGCAAAAGTACCCAAAAACCGCTAAAGAGAAACCAAGGTTTCTCTTTAGGATCTCATCGTTTGACTTTTCGTTTGTGGCATATTCAGCTCGGTATTTTCCGGTTCGTCCGCCGGAGGGGGCGTTGGTGGTGAAAGGGTTCTTGCCTGCAGGTAAGCAGGAGCTTGGAGGGTTTTCGCTTTTATAGTGATATAGGAATAAAGGAAACGGATCCAATAGGCTTGCCGCCTATAGAAAACAGGGGTGACCGCGCGGGGCCGCCCCTGTATATTACTTCTCAATCACAAACACGACCATCGACACAAACATTTCCTTCACCACCGGCAAGCGTGCGAACAGTTTCAGCGGCCGCCTGAGCGGAACTTCTCTGTAATAGACAGGCTTTAGCCCCGTGGTTTTGAGAATTTTCTTGAACCGCCGAATTGTCATTTTGTTGATATATGAAAAATACGCCGTTCCGTCCGCCCGTTCGGAGGTGCGGAAATGGATGCGGTCTTGGGCGTCGGGGCGGTCTTTGACGGCGTCTTTGTAGAGTTCGATGAGCGTTTTTTCGCTGAAGAAGAGGTGAATCCAAGGCATACCCAGCGCATCGCTGAGGTGTGCGCCGTAGGGGTGGTAGTAGGGGGGAAAGTTGACGAATAGCCTGCCGCCTTTTTTCAGGACGCGCAGACATTCCGCGAGCACACGCTCCGGCTCGTCTACGTGTTCCATGGCGTCGTTCATGATGATGGTGTCTATGCTATTATCCTCAAAGGGGAGGGCGGCGGCATCGGCTTGGATGAAAGTGAATTTGTCGGTGAGACCCAGTTTTGCGGCGAGGGACTCGGCCTCTGCGCGGAAGCTCTCAAGCAGCTCCACGCCGTAGATTTTCTCCACGCCGAGCTTGGCGTAATAGAGCGTTTTGCCCGCCGCAGCGCAGCCGATGTCTACGACGGTTTTGCCCTCGAACATGCTTTTGGCATCGGTGAAGTCCAGATAGAATTGGATTGTCTTCTCGCCCCGTTCGTATTGCCATTGGGCGAAGGGCATGGAGCCGTCGGTGGCCTCATTCCACGGGTGCGGCGGGATGCGGAATTTGGCGTTTATGGCGCGGCATAGTTTCACTTTGCGTGTCATGGCGGTCTCCCTCGGGTGCCTTCAAACCCGGCCTGTTTTTAGACAGCGGGAAAACGCACCGAAGATTTTCTTGTTCCCCCCGCCGTAGGCGGGGGGAACAAATCTAAATCAGCGCAATTTACCCGCAACCCTGTTTTTAGAGATAGTATCACAGAAAAGAAGGTGCGTCAATGTTGGATTTATGCAGATTTTTTGGCGAAAAAAGTTGAAAAAACTTTCTGTATGTGGTAAAATATAATACACTTACAGACGCTGCGGCGTTAAAAATGAAAGGGGACGGATTATGAAAGGAACTTTGAAGCGGGTACTTTGTTTGGTTCTGGTGGCTTGTATGCTGGTCGCGCTTGCACCCATGGGAGCGATTGCGGCTCCGGCGGATGAGGCACGGTCGGTGCGGGACGCACGGGCTATGCCGGAGCGGATGACAGCCATTATGGATCAACTGGGTACGATAGAGCGGAGCGCGGAGGATGATACTGCGGCCATTGCGTTGCTCAACATGCAGTCACGGCATCAGGTGCGGCAAGTGTCGGCGGGTATGGCGCACTCTGCGGCCGTTTTGACTGATGGCAGCCTGTGGGCTTGGGGTGTCAATTTGGATGGCCAGATAGGCCAAGGTACATTTTGGGGCACACATACCAGCCCGGTATCGGTGCCCAGCGTAAATACGAATTGGGCAAGTGTATCGGCAGGCAGCTTCCACACAGTAGCCATTCAGACTGACGGTACTTTGTGGGCTTGGGGCAACAACTATTTTGGTCAGCTTGGCGATGGGACAGCAACCAGCAAATCCTCGCCCGTCCGTATCGGAACGGCCTCTAATTGGGTTAGTGTGTCAGCGGGCTTTGCACATACCGTAGCGATACGAACAGACGGCAGTTTATGGGCTTGGGGCAATAATGAGGTTGGTCAGCTTGGTGACAATTCCCTGAATAGCAGGCTCTCCCCTGTGCGAATCGGTACCGCCTCCAACTGGGCAAGTGTCTCGGCGGGCGGATTCCATACTGTAGCCACCAGAACCGACGGCAGTATTTGGGCTTGGGGGGACAATGAGTTCGGCCAATTGGGGGTCGGCGGAACGAATGACAGACGTGTACCCACACGTGTTGGCACCCTGTCCACATGGAGAAATGCTGCGGCAGGTTTTTTCCACACCACAGCCACCAGAGCAGATGGCAGCCTTTGGGCTTGGGGCAACAATTGGTTCGGCCAGCTCGGTGACGGCTCGTGGGTTGAGCAACGAAACGCACCCGTACGTGTCGGTGCGGCCAACAACTGGGCGAATGTGGCGGCGGGAATCGGACACACGGTCGGCAGCAGAACGGACGGTACGCTCTGGGCTTGGGGTTTTGGTGAAGCAGGCGCGCTCGGCACCGGCAGACCGACGACATACAATACGCCTGTCCAAATCGGCGCAGGCGCGAACTGGACGGGCATAGCGACGGGCGGCGATCATACGCTGGTTATCATGGACGGCAGTCTGCTGGCTTGGGGGTGGAATGAACAAGGACAGATTGGTAACGGCACGTGGTCCGCATCTCCGACTGCACCTCAGACCGTCATCCAACACACGATTCTCAACTTTACCCCGCTACAAAACGCGCTCGCTCTTGCAAATCAGCACATTCAGGCGAACTACACGTCCGCCACTTGGGCACCGTTTGCTACTGCGCGGACGAATGCGCAGAACACTTTGGCCGACCCAAATGTGACACAGGTGCAGATTGACAACGCGGCGGCCGCGCTCATAACAGCCATGGCGAACCTCGTCGCGGATTTGCCCGCGGGCTTTCCCTTTACCGATGTGGTGAACGTGCCTTGGGGCTGGGCGCAGAGTTTTGTTCGGGCGGCACATGAAGCAGAGTTCATACGCGGTATCCCGGGCGGTACATTCAATCCGGGCGGTGACCTCACCCGTGCGCAGGCGGCGCAGATACTGGCGAACAAAGCGGGTGTCGGAACACCGGGACATCTGCCGTTTCCGTCAGATGCACCTTTCCGGGATGTACCCGCACATGCGTGGTACGCGCCTGTCATCCATTGGGCATCGGAGCGAGATATCATGATTGGTCATGCCGACGGCAGATTCGCACCGGGTGACTCAATTACACGAGAGCAGTTCGCCGTGGTTTTGCGGAACTTTGCGGCGTACCAAGGATATGATGTGTCAAGTCCGCCGGAAGGCGGGGCGCAGTGGCCTTTCATTGACAATCATTTGATTTCTTGGTGGGCGATGGATGCCGTCCGTTGGGCGAATTATTACGGGATTATCTTCGGCGATGCCCGCGGGTTCCGTCCCGGGGATACGGCCAACCGTGCGGAAGCCGCGACTATGGCCGTACGGTTTGACAATGCGGATTTGCCGGACGCGCCGGTGGTTGATTAGGTTGTTTTTGAGTGACGAGAGGCCGGGCATTTGCCCGGCTTCTTTTTTTGCGCATGTACTGTAGGGGGCGGCGTCCTCGACGCCCCGTGGTATTGTATGTGTGGCGTGCGGGGCGTCGGGGACGCCGCCCCCTACAACGAACGCGTTTTACACTTGAAAAAATCTGCGATACATAGTACAATGTTAGGTAATTTAAACGCTTTGGCGTTGAAACGGGAAAAGGAGACGGTGTTATGAAAGGGACTTTGAAGCGGGGGCTTTGTTTGGTTTTGGTGTGTGTTATGGTGTTGGGGCTTTGGCCAGCTGGGGTGGTGGCGAGTGAGGGCGAAGTCGCTACGGGATTCGTGACGGAGCCGATGATTTCGGCGGGGTGGCGGCATACCATAGCACTAAGGAACGATGGCACAGTTTGGGCGTGGGGGAATAATTTCAATGGCCAACTGGGCGATGGGACCACAACTAATAGTGTCGCCCCTGTACAGGTGCAAAGTCTTAGCAATGTGATTGCGATTGCAACGGGACGTGAACATACTGTTGCGCTCAGGCAAGATGGTACTGTATGGGCATGGGGACTGAATGCGCATGGTCAATTGGGTGTCGGTTCCACAGTTGCCAGCAACACCCCTGTACAGGTGCGGGAACTTGACAATGTGACTGCAATTGCGGTGGGGGATGGACACAATGTTGCACTCAGAGAGGACGGAACAACATGGACATGGGGGAATGGTAGTGTCGGCCAACTGGGTAATGGTGTGAGGAACACTTTCAGCACTACTCCCGTACAGGTACAAAACCTAAGTGATGTGACTACGGTTGCAGCGGGTCATTTTTTCACCTTAGCACTTGGGGATGACGGTACTGTCTGGGCATGGGGGAGGAACAATTTTGGTCAGTTGGGTAATGGTCGCGGCGGATGGGGTACGGCAGATTGGAGTGGCCTCCCCGTACAGGTGCAAAATCTCAACAATGCGACAGCCATTGCGGCGGGAGGAGGCCACGCCGTAGCTCTTAGAGAAAATGGTACGGTTTGGACGTGGGGGAATAATTTTAATGGCCAACTGGGCGATGGTACAACAGCCGACCGAAACACCCCGGTGCAGGTGCGAAATCTTAGAGATGTAACAGCAATTGCAGGGGGCGCGAACCACACCGTATCGCTCAGAGACGATGGCACAGTTTGGACATGGGGATGGAATAGGCAAGGTCAATTGGGCGATGGCACTACAACCCAACGCAACACCCCTGTGTGGGTGCGAAATCTTAGTGATGTAACAGAGATTGCGGCATGCGGGCACACAGTAGTAATTAGGGGCGATGGCACAGTTTGGGCTTGGGGAGGAAATTCATCGGGTCAACTGGGTGATGGTACCGTATCTGAGTCCCTCAACACCCCTGCTGCACCGTACACCCCTCGTCCTATCCCTGCACAAACGCTTGGGCCGGAGGGGGAGGGGTTCCTAAACCTTGGTACGGCACCTAACCCCCCCACCGAGTTCACCGTCCTCCAAACCGCCGTTACCGCAGCACTCGCACGCAATGAAGCCGACTACACCTCGGCGAGTTGGGTACCCTTTGTGAATGCCCGCTCCGCCGCCCAAACAGTTCTGAACAATGCAGATGCAACACAGACACAAGTCGATGACGCGCTGGCGACACTCAAGGCCGCACAAGCGGCACTAGTGCCGACAGGCCCGCCCCCGCCCCTCTTCCCCGACGTCCGCGCAGACCACTGGGGCCGCGCTTTCGTCCTCGACGCACACGCATCCGGCTTCATGAACGGCAACCCCGACGGCACATTCGCGCCCTACGGGCAGCTCACCCGCGCACAGGCGGCGCAGACGCTTGCGAACATCGCCGGTGTCGGCACACCCGGTGTTTTGCCTCGTCCGACGGAAAATCCCTTCCGGGATGTGCCTACGCATGCGTGGTACGCGCCTGTGATTTACTGGGCATCCGAACGGAACATCATGAACGGCCACGCCGACGGGCGGTTTGCACCGGGTGAGCCGATTACGCGGGAGCAATTCGCCGTGATTCTGCGGAATCTTGCGGCGTATCAGGGGTACGACACGAGAAGTCCTGCAGACGGTGGGGCACAGTGGCCGTTCTCCGATGGTTCTTCCATTTCTTGGTGGGCGGTGGATGCCGTCCGCTGGGCGAACTATTACGGGATTATCCTCGGTGATGCCCACGGGTTCAGACCGGGCGATGTGCCCTTCCGCGTGGAGGCCGCGACTATGGTCGTGCGGTTTGACCGCGCGGATTTGCCGGACGCGCCCGAGCCGGAGCCCGACCCGCCGATTGACTTCACCGTCTGGGGTTGGGCGCAATGGCAGCCGTATCTCAGTCAATACAGTTCCTCCGTCTCCCTGCCCGATCGGCGTTTAACGGACGGCGAGCGGCAGGCGTGGATTGCCGAATACCAAGCTTTGGGTGGCGTTTCGGCTTTTGAATTGGAAGTCATCCGACTGGTCAATGAGATCCGGGTTGCGCATGGTTTGGCCACCTTGGAGTTAGACGAAACCTTGGCTATGGCCGCCCGGTTCTATGCCTATACCATGGCATATTTTGACACCACGCTCGGCCACAATGAGGGGCCGTATCGGGTGCCCGACGCGGTGCACGGCGCGTCCGCGAACGTAGCGGAAGCGTTCGGCGGGCGGTTGCGCTGGGGCGGCGGGAACGGTGCCGCGGGACACAGGTCGCCGCAGATACTGGTAAACGGGTGGATGAACTCGGCGGGACACAGAGACTATATTCTGTCCCCGGAGCATCGCTTTATCGGACCCGGAACGCATCTGGGCGGTCAGTGGGATATGTTCCATTATTTGTTCTTGAGTGACCAAAGCAGTATCGATTAATAGGATGACGAAGAGGCCGGGCGGATGTCCGGTCTCTTTTTTGCGGGGGACGTGGGATGCGGACAGCCGAAGGCCGTGCTTACGGGGAACGCCGCCCCCTACAACGAACACGCTCCGGTTCTGCCGAAGCTTCGGCAGAACGCTTTTGCTTTGCAAAAGGATTTATGGTATACTGATTCTAAGTGACCAAGGAGGGATGAACTATGAGAACAGTTGGCACAGAGGCGATTGGCGTCCGCACACCGATTATCCAGCCGGGGGATGCCCTGCCGGAGATTGTCGTGGAGTCCCTGCTCGCCTATTGCGAGGAGGCCGGGACGGTATTGCGTGACCGGGATATTGTAGGCGTGACCGAGGCCGTTGTGGCCCGTGCGCAGGGCAATTATGCCACGACGGTACAGATTGCGGCGGACGTGCGGGCGAAGTTTCCGTCGGGGCCTGTGGGGATTGTCTTCCCCATACTCAGCCGAAACCGTTTTTCGATTTTACTCCGTGGGATAGCCGCCGGGGTGGAGAAATTGTATATCCAATTGGGCTACCCCTCGGACGAGGTGGGCAATCATTTGGTCAGCCCGGAGCAGCTCTATGACAGCGGGGTGAACCCCTATTCGGACGTGTTCACAGAGGCCGAGTTCCGCGCGAAGTTCGGCGATATCCGCCATACTTTTACGGGAATTGACTACTTAGAACTCTATCGCAGCATGGGCAACGTGGAGATTATCCTCGCCAATGACCCCTGCGAGATTTTGAAGTATACGAAGCAGGTCATTGCCGGGGATATCCACACGCGGGGGCGCACCAAGCGTTGCTTGGAGGACGCAGGGGCGGAGCGGGTGCTCACGCTGGCGGATTTCCTCTGTGCGCCGGTGGACGGGAGCGGGTATAACGAGCGATACGGCCTGCTCGGATCCAACAAGGCGGACGAGGGGCGGGTGAAGCTGTTCCCGCATTCCTGCGAGGACTTCGTTGCGACGCTTCAGCGGCTGATTTTAGAGCGCACGGGTGCGCGGACGGAAGTTTTGGTCTACGGCGACGGGGCGTTTAAAGACCCCGTTGGGAAGATTTGGGAACTGGCTGACCCCGTGGTCTCGCCTGCCTACACAGATGGCCTTTCCGGATTGCCGAACGAGTTGAAACTCAAATATATCGCCGATAACGAGTTTGCCGACAAGCGAGGAGACGAGGCGAGAGACGCCATCGTCCGCCGCATTGCGGAGAAGGACGCAGACCTCAAGGGTAAGGACGAGACGGAGGGCACCACGCCCCGCCGTCTGTCGGATTTGGTCGGCAGTCTTTGCGACCTTGTGAGCGGCAGCGGGGATAAGGGGACGCCTGTGATTTTGATTCGGGGGTATTTTGATAACTACGCCTCGGAATAATGTAGCGTGTAGAGTTTAGAATGTAGAATGGAGGGTTTTTATGTGGACGTGTCCGAAGTGTGGACGGGAGTTTAAGAATACGAATCAGAACCATTTTTGTGGGGAGATTGATACGATTGACGCGTATATTGCGGAGCAGGCGGAGGATGTGCGGGAGATTTTGTCGCAGGTTCGGGCTGTGATTCGGGAAGCCGCGCCGGAGGCTACTGAGAAGCTTGCTTGGAAGATGCCGACCTTTTGGCAGGAGAAGAACGTGATTCAATTTGCGGCGCACAAGAAGCATTTGGGTTTGTATCCCGGGGATTTGACGGGGTCGCCCTTTGCGGAATATCAGAGTTCCAAGGGGACGATACAAATTCCCTATGATAAGATTGATTTGGACTTGATTGCCGACGTCACTCGCTGGCGGGTCAAGTGTGTGACGGGGCAATGAACCCGCAGGTGTACAGCTTTGACGCTGTGATTCGAAAGGTGCCGGATATCGACGGGGCGTTTGTGGTGTTTCCGTATGATTTGCGGACAGAGTTCGGCAAGGGGCGGGTGAAAGTTCACGCCACCTTTGACGGGGCGCCTTATGACGGCAGCATCGTCAACATGGGTGTGAGGAACCCGGACGGGTCGGTGTGTTATATCATCGGCTTGCGGAAGGATATCCGTGCGAAAATCGGTAAGCAGGCGGGGGATAGTGTCTGCGTCACGATACGGGAAAGGGCGTAGTGTGTATGCCGAAATATCGGAAGATGCTCCCCGATTGGGAAGCGCCCTACATCCAATCGCTGGTCTCGGCGATTGCAGGGCAGAGCAAGGCGACGCTGGCAAACTGGTGTGTGGACTACGCTGAGGCGTATTTATTGCCCATCTACGAGGCGGCTCATCCCGATGATGCACGGCCACGTAATGCGCTGACTGCGGCGCGGGATTGGCTGGCCGGTTTGATTAAACTGCCAGAGGCGAAGGCGTATATCCTCGACTGCCACACCGCCGCACGGGAGTGTGAAAATCAGCCCGCCGCTTACGGTGCGGCACGGGGCATCGGGCAGGCGGCCTCGACGATTCATGCCGCCACGTACTGTGCGGGGCTTGCGCTCTATGGGGCTTTGGCTGTGGCCTATGACACCTTGGGTGCGGATGCCGCTTGGGCGGACTTGGAGCGGGCGGCGGGTGAAGAATGCGGACACATGGAGACGGCTCTGCGGGCGGTTTCCGTAGCGGACGAGCCGAAGCCGGCGAAACTCAATTGGAACTGTTAGAGGGGTAATGTAACATGGCAATTTGGCAACGTTTTATTACAGGAGACATACGGAGTTCAAAACACATCGGCGTAGCTTTGGTTTTGATTGTGGTGTTGCTTGTCGCCTTTTTGATTTTCGCTCCGGCACGGGGAGACGCGAACGAGACGGCTACTGTGATTACGGCTTCCGAGGCCAGAGAATTGATGGAGGACGGACAACGGTTTGTCCTGCTGGACGTGCGCTCAGAGGAGGAGTTTATTTTGCAGCATATCCCCGGTGCGCGTGTCATTCCGTACACGGAAGTCGCCGAGCGAATGTCGGTAGAGTTTCCGGATCGTGAAACACGAATTTTGGTGTATTGCCGGACCGGCGGCAGAAGTGCCGCCGCGGCACAGTCGCTGACGAGGCTGGGGTATACAAATGTGTATGATTTGGGGGGAATTAACGGTTGGCCGTATGAGACGGCTTCGGGCTGATATTGTCTGTGCAGGGGCGGCTCCGCGTGGCCGCCCTTTAACATTCTGCAAGCAGACATCTAAAGTTTAGGGGGAATTTTTCAATGAGACGAATCCTAGTGTTATTTATCTTTGCACTTTTGGTCGTGACACTCTCGGCTTGCGGCGGGGATGATTTGCCGTATGTCTCGGCGGACACGCCCACGCCGTACGTGACAGTTACCCCTGTGCCGACGCCGTATGTGCCGGAGGTTCCGTCCTGGGAGGCGGCGTTGGAGGAGTTTTTGAGTGAGCTTTTGCCGATATTTGCGCCGCTCACAACGGAGCCTGACCCATGGGATGTGTGGGATATCAGCGGGTGGCGGGAGTTTGTTGTTGATTACTCATTCGAGGTTGTAGAGGGAGCGGAGCAAATGCACCTCTATATCGCTGACCCGGTGACGGGGGAGCGGGCTGACGCGGATACGCCCTATGTTTTGGCGCGTCACTCCGAATCAGAACACCAAGATATCACAATCACCCATCTCGCTAACAGTTTTTATCTGCATGATATAGACGGCGACGGCATCCCCACTCTGTTGATTCGCTGGATGATACCGCACGGAGACCGTTGGGGCGGTGTGCAGATGTTCCGTTATATTGACGGCAAGTACACGCCGATGCACGTATTGACCGAATCTTTTTGGAATTTGGGCGAAGAGATAGAAACGCCATTTCTTTTTGAGGCGGGCAACTTTTCCGGGGTTTCCGAACTGTTTGCAAGAGATTCCGAGGGGCGGGCGATGACGCTGGGTATCGGCGGCGCGGGCGGTGTTGAATCGCACGGTTATATCTTGCACATGGATGGTGACAACGCAAAGCTTGCGCCTTTCTTTTGGATTAGATTTGGTTGGGACGGAGAGCCGGGGGAGGAGATGCAAGGTCGGATTTTTGTTGATGAATCCATCGTAGAAGAGTATACACATTTGTCCGATATAGACGAGATTGACGCTCTCTTCTTCCCATGGGAATGGACACGCGGCGGGGGCGACCTAACGCCTCGGGCAATTCCCATCCTGCCGGATATCACAGTCGAGCCGTTTCCGCGTATGACGGAGCTTGAGCAGAGGCTCACGGAGCGCATTACGGCAAGACTAATCGCCGAGGGGCGGATTTTGCCGTAATCTAAATGTTTTTTGCAGGAGCCGATGTGTATACACATCGGCTCTGTACATTTTAGCGGAAATCATGTATACTAACTGCGTATGACCTACAACCGCAAGCTCATGATTTGGAGGATTTTACTGTGCCAAATTTTTCTTTGTCAGATTTGTCATATTTGTTACCCGTAGCGTTAATCTTACTGCTCCTCAGCTTTGCCCTGTACTACATATGGGCCTGTATGCCGCGGAGCGGGACGGTGGAGTGGATTCACCTGCGGGAGAAGCCGAGGTTCGGCTTCTTCGGCGGGCGGTTTCCCTTGGGCTGGCTCGATGTACTGGCCATCGTGATTATCGTAGGGGTTTGGATTCCCCTGTCCCTGTTCAATTTGGGTGACAGGGATGCGCCGCAGTCGTTCCACGGATTTGGGCAGGAGGAGTATGTGGTCATCGACCTCGGTGATACGGCTGATATCGGGCAGGTGTGGTATTACACGGGCTTGGGTCAGGGTGAATACGCGCTCTATTTCTCGTCCGATGGAGAGGAATGGCATCGACAGGGAGAAATGGCGCAAAATTTTGCCTGGCAATTTAAATGGTTTGAGGCCGAGGTGATAAACGGCTCCGGTGTGCGCTATGTCCGCTTGCGGGCAGAGTCCGTTGATTGGCTTCGATGGGTGCGGGCCGAAGCGGCAGAGGACGGCGGTGTGCGCTTTGTTCGGGAACGCGTAGAGGGCGGCACGATCTATCTCGGTGAGCTCGCTTTTATCAATACAGCAGGACGGCAATTGGAGCCGGGGCGGTTTACGCTTCAATGGAGCAACCCCGCACGCGGGGGCGGCGGTCTTTTTGATGAGCAACACACCGTACCCGACCGTGCTACTTTCATGAACAGCATGTACTTCGATGAAATCTACCACGGACAGGCGGCCTTTCAGATTTCCGAGGACCTGTGGCCCGAGACGGAGTTGTCCCACCCCCCGTTGGGGAAGATACTCATAGGATTCGGCATCAGCATCTTCGGTATGACGCCCTTTGGCTGGCGGTTTATGGGTGTGGCCGTGAGTGCCTTGATTTTGGTGATTTTCTACTGCTTGGTCAAACAGATGTTCGGCAAGCGATTCGTGGCGGTTTGCTCGACCATCGTCTTTGCGGCGAGTTTTATGCACTTTGTGCAGACGCGGATTGCGACCATTGATACGTATGCCGTGCTTTTCGTGATGCTCCAGTTTTGGTTCATCTACCGCTATGTCACGCAGGATTACGATACGCCGTTCCGCAAGACCCTGCCCTCGCTGGCTTTGGCGGGTGTGTTTTTCGGGTTGGGGGCGGCATCGAAGTGGTCCGTCTTGTACCTTGCTCCCGCGCTTGCGATTCTCTGGTTGGTGTATCAAATCCTGCGGCGGAATCATTACAGAGATACGGAACAGAAGGGCTTCGGGAAGTATCTGCTCAAGACGATTTTGATGTCTTGCGTCTTCTTCCTGCTCGTTCCGGGTATTATTTATTATCTGAGCTACATTCCCTACAGTAGTGCGATGGGGTATGGGCTGTTCAGCCGCGGACATCTCGGCATCGTGGTGGAGAACCAACGGTTTATGCTTTGGTTCCATGATGCTGTCGCCGGGGCAGAGCATGCGTTTTCGTCCTATTGGTGGCAATGGATGTTTAACATACGTCCCGTCCTGTTTTACTCCGAGATTACGCCGGACGGGTATCGTTCTGCGATGATGACATTCGGCAACCCCGCTGTTTACTGGGGCGGCTTACTCGCTCTTGTTGCCATGGCCGTGGCTTGGGTGCGCCGCAGGGACGGCAGGGCGTTTGCGATTTTGCTCTGCTACTTTGCCCTGCTTCTGCCTTGGGTGTTTATTCCCCGTACTTCGTATGCCTACCATTATTTCACGAACAGTATTTTCTTGGTGCTCGCGCTCGCCTATGTGTTTGACCACCTGATTCGGCGGCAACGCGGGCCGTATAAGACTGCGGTTGTGGCGTTTACCGTGGTGACGGTGGGACTGTTTGTCATGTTCTACCCGGTCTTGTCCGGTTTCCCCATACCGGATTGGTTCGGGCAGAATGTGCTGCGGTGGTTTGAGTTGTGGCCGATTTATCCGGTTCGTTAGGGGGGGCTTCCATGCGATATGACATGCACGTCCACTCTAACATCAGCGGTGACTGCGCCGAGACGATGGCAGACGTCTGCCGCGCGGCGATTGATAAGGGGCTCGCGGGGATTTGCTTCACCGACCACTGCGATATGATTAGCGGCACGGCTCCCGGCGAGGCGGCCGAGACGTGTTTTACAGATTGGGAGCGCAGTTATCGGGAGATTACGGCCGTCCGAGCGGAGTTTGGTGACCGTATTGAGATTTTGCACGGGATTGAGCTCGGCGAGTTGGTGCAGGATGCGGCGCGCGCCGAGCAATTCGCCGTCCGTGCGCCGAACTTGGATTTTCTCTTGGGGAGCGTCCACGCTATACCCGGCCATCCGGATTTTTACTTTTTGGACTACCCCGACCTCGCCTTTTGCCGTAAGATGACAGAGCTGTATATAGACGAAAACATCCGCATGGCAGAGCTGAACTTGGCGGATGTCGCGGCACATATCGGCTACTTGAGCCGCTATATCTCCCACGCGGGGATGTGGGTGGATTTGATGGATTACGAGGAGCGGCTGCGGCATTTGTTCGGTATCCTCGTCCGAAACGGGCGGGGGATAGAGGTGAACACATCGGGTCTGCGGCGCAACCCCGGGCCGAATTTTACGATGCCTGTATTGCCGATTGTAAAGCTCTTTCGGGACTGCGGCGGGGAGATTGTGACCATTGGATCCGATGCCCACTTCGCGAAACATGTCGGCAGTCACTTGGCCGAGGCGGAGGAACTGTTGCGGACGGCGGGGTTTCGGTATGTGACCGTGTTTCGGCAACGCAAGCCGGCGTTTATCAAACTGTAGGGGCGGCCAAAGCCTCCCTCGCTTGCGAGGGAGGTGCCCCGCAGGGGCGGAGGGAGTCGTCCTTGACCTTGACCTTTGCCCCGCCGGAGGCTGGGGCGTTTCTTCAAAAACAGGAGGACATTACCATATGATTGCAATTGCATCCGACCACGGGGCCTATGCCCTCAAGGAAAAAATCAAAGCACACCTCGCGTCGCAAGGCCGCGGGGTGGAGGATTTCGGTACCCACACCACGGAAAGTTGTGACTATCCCGATTTTGCGGCAGAGGCCGCCCGCGCTGTGGCTGACGGGCGGTGTGCGCTCGGCATCGTGCTTTGCACGACGGGCGTCGGGGTTTCAATTACGGCCAACAAGGTGCGGGGAATTCGCTGCGCGCTCTGCACGAACACCGTCATGGCCGAGATGACACGGCGGCACAACGATTCCAATGTGCTGGCTCTCGGCGCAATGGTGACGGGAGAACTGGTATGTCTCGCCATTGTGGACGCATGGCTCGGCGCGGTCTATGAGGGCGGACGGCATCAACGGCGGGTGGATAAGATGATGACTTTGGAGCAGGAGTAAACCCCGGTGGCAAGACGACAGAGAGAAAAAATCTATCGGCGGCGACGGCCTGTGCGAACCCTGCTTCGGGTTCTGGGGGGCCTTATTTTGGCGACCCTCATCCTCTTGGTGGCGGTCTTTTTTTGGTTTCAGAGCTACATCGTCCACACGCTGGACGGAGTGCGTTTGGACATCCCGTTTTTACGGGGAATATTGGACGATATTCCGTACATCATTGAGGATGAGCCGGAGCTGCCCGATTTGCCGTTTTTGGTGTTGCCCGTCATCCCCGAGACGCCGGAGCCGGATGAACCGCCGACTGACCTGCCGCCGTTTCGCAGCGTATTCCTTGCGGCGTCGGACTTGGAGGGTATGCCGGATGTGAACCTGACCTTGGAGGGCTTCCGTGCCGATGCGGTGCTGCTCGCCGTGAACGATGAGACCGGCCGCCTTTGGTGGACGAGCGACACGGAGACGGCCGTGGGCTATCAGCTCTACGGCACGGGCGAGATTGGGGAGATGTTGGAGGATGTCGGTTCGCAGTTCAGCCGTTCGGCTTTGCTCGTCGGTTTTCACAACGAACTTCTGGCGACCCGCAACCCCGCGGCGGCCTTGGACGGGTTCCCCGGTTGGGTCAATCCGCAGGAGACGGCAATGCGGGACTATGTTATGGACTTGGGACTGGAACTCGCGCGCTTGGGTTTTGACGAGATTGTGCTGACAGATTTCGCTTTTCCGCTCGGCTACCCGACGGCGGAGGACGCCGTGATTTTAGACTTCCTGCAAGACTTTGCCGCCGCGCTTGCGACTTTGGACGTGTCGCTCTCTGTGCTGACACATGAGCATGACTGGTACGACCCGGACGGCGGGGTATATTTCCGTCCGGCCTTGTATCGGCTTGCGGATGTTGTAGTGCGGTTCTACTGCATTTTGGAGCCGAGGACGCTGACGGACGGGGAGCGGTATGACGCTTTGATGGCGGCGGTGCAATCGGTGCTCGGGGGCGGGACGGGCCGGTTTGTCCCTGTCGGTACGGGGAGCGGGCCGGATGAGGGAAACTGGACGGTACGGGTTTCGTGATTTGCAGGGGCGGGGTTTTATTCCCGCTCCTTTGCGTATAAAGACAGACGGGTGAGGGTGAAGCCGCCCCTACAGATAAAAAAATCGGGCGCATTGCGCCCGATTTTTTTATCGATTATCCACATTCTCAAAAAACAAATCATGATTCTGTAAGCGATGCGCCGCCATGGCCTCATACTTCGTACCCGGTTCCCCCCAGCAGGTGTAGGGGTCTATGCTGATGCCGCCGCGGGGAGTGAATTTGCCTTGGACTTCGATGAAACGGGGCTTCATCAGCGTGCGGAGGTCTTTGAGAATGACATTCATGCAGTCCTCGTGGAAGCCGCCGTGGTTACGAAAGCTGAAGAGGTAGAGCTTGAGGGACTTGCTCTCTACCATCAGCGTCTCCGGGATGTAGTTGATGTAAATCGCCGCAAAATCCGGCTGACCTGTGATTGGGCAGAGGCTGGTGAACTCGGGGCAGTTGAATTTGACCATGTAGTCGAGGTCGGGGTGGCGGTTCTCGAAAGTTTCGAGGACGGCGGGGTCGTAGTCCGTCGGGTACTGCGTACCTTGACTGCCGAGGTGGGTGAGGCCGGGGATGTGGGTTGGGACGTTTGGGTGGTTCATAATTTAAAATCCTCCGTTGCTATACTAATTTTCGATGGAAATCTATCGAAAATACGCCTGCTTTGCAGGCCGGTTTTTCGCAAAAAACACGTCTATATGAGGTTTTTCTTAAAAATATCTTTGGAGACATTTTTAAGAAAAACTAGTATCGCTTGTGTTTTTCAAGTGGTTGATGAGGGCATCTGTGTCGTAGAACATGGCCTCCAGAGATTCGGATAACATGATGTTATCGTAGCCGTCGATAAAGGAGCGGGCATCGGTTTTGAGGCCGATGCAGCGTTTGCCGAGGGCATAGGCCATGCCGAGTTCAAAACACGCGCCCTCGTCGGGGACGCGGCCGTCGAAGAGGAAGAGCAGGATATCGCAGTCTTTCACGGCTTGGATGTCGCTGTTGAAGATGCGTGTTCTGAGTTGAGACGGATTCGCCTCTCCTGCGGATTCGTCGGCGAATACGCCGCCGTCTGTCTGCGGAAGGTAGGTGTGGAAGCCGCTTTTGCGCAATGTGGTGTGGAGGGCTTCGTTTCTCTGCTTTTCCATGTCGTTGAATAAGGGGGCTGCGAGGTAAATCATGTTGGGGGTCTCCTTTTTCTCTGCGGGCAAACGGAAAGGCCGGGTGTCTTATACCCGGCCGAACAAAACGCGGCGTCATGCGTGCTTACGCCGGAATCCTAGTTTTGTTTAGGGACAGGATGGGTTGCGAACTGTCCTATTTGATTGTGGGGGTTAGTGTAGCAGAATTTTTTGAGATTGTCAATTTTACGTCTACGTCGCCACCGCTACTGCGGCGGCAAACAAATCTTGATCCAAACACTTTCTCTGCGCCAAGCCCTCTTCCATGTCACAACTCATCACACAGCCGTCCTGCTTGATGACCAGACGGCTCCGTTCCCCGGCTATGAGCAAACCCGCCGCGTGGCAGCCCATCTGCGTGCCGAGGACACGGTCCATTGCGCTGGGCGTGCCGCCTCTTTGGATGTGGCCTAAGATGGTGACACGAGCCTCAATGCCTGTTTCGGCCTCGACACGCTCGGCTACAGCCTGTGCGCCCTTGCCGTGGCCTTCGGCGACGATAAGCATATGGTGATGCCGTCCGCTCAAACGCCCCATGCGGATGGGTTCGATGACGACTTTGTGAAAATCAACCTCCTTTTCGGGGAGTAAGATACAGGTCGCACCCACGGCGACGCCGACGTGGAGGGCGAGGTGTCCCGCGTCACGCCCCATGACTTCTACCACGCTGCACCGCTCGTGAGACTGCATGGTGTCCCGCAGTTTGTCGATGGCATCTACTGCCGTGTTGCAGGCGGTGTCAAAGCCGATGGTGTAGTCGGTGCAGACGATGTCGTTGTCGATGGTAGCCGGGACGCCGACCGTGGCGAGGCCTCTGCGCGCTAAAGCCAACGCACCCCGAAAACTGCCGTCCCCGCCGATGACGGCGAGACCCTCTATGCCCATATGGCGGCAGGTTTGGACGGCTTTCTCTTGCCCCGTGTCCGACAGCATTTCTTCACAACGGGCGGTGTAGAGCATCGTACCGCCCCGGGGCAGGACGCCGTCTACACCACGGCTTGTGAGTTCGATGATATCGCCGCCGATGAGACCGCTGTAGCCACGGCGAATGCCGAGAACGGATACACCTTGCGCCGTTGCCTTGCGGACGATGGCACGGACGACTGCGTTCATCCCCGGTGCGTCCCCGCCGCTGGTGAGCACGCCGATGCGGTTGATTTTTTGTGTCATATGGGTATCCCCCTTGATAATGGCATTTATAAGGGACGATGGTAATCGTCCCGCCGCTGCAGGTTGCAGTATGGGTGCGGGCGGATTGCTGTCCGCCACTACAGCCTACATATAACAGTATATCACAAGTTGGCCGCAGTTTTTCTCTTTTTTATTCGTTTCTTTGTGGTATAACAACCCGACCCGCTAAGCCGCCAAAGGCGGCAAGCGGGTACCCCGGAACGTTGTATCATAAAAGGCGGCACTAACGTGCCTTGTTCTGCCGAGGTTTCGGCAGAACGTTTTTGCTTTGCAAAAGGATTTATGGTATAACAACCCGACCCGCTAAGCCGCCGAAGGCGGCAAGCGGGTGCCCCGGAACGTTGTATCATAAAAGGCGGCACTAACGTGCCTTGTTCTGCCGAGGTTTCGGCAGAACGCTTTTGCTTTGCAAAAGGATTTATGGTATAATACCATGTTAAACAGGAAAAATCCACCTTAAGAGAGGGGACACATATATGGGACTGATGAACAAAGTATTCGGCAGCCGCAGCGACAGGGAACTCAAGCGCATTATGCCGACCGTGCAGCAGATTGAGGCATTGGAGGATTCCTACCGCAGTCTCACGGACGCGGAACTCAAGGCCAAGACGGCTTGGCTCAAAGAGCGGTTGGCGGACGGAGAGGCCTTGGACGATATTTTGCCCGACGCTTTCGCCACCGTGCGGGAAGCGGCTGACCGTGTGCTGGGGATGCGGCATTATACCGTTCAGCTCATCGGCGGTATCATCCTCCACCAAGGGCGGATTGCGGAGATGAAAACGGGTGAGGGTAAGACTTTGGTCGCCACCCTGCCGAGCTATCTCAACGCGCTCTCCGGTGAGGGCGTTCACGTGGTCACGGTGAACGACTACTTGGCGCGGCGTGATAGTGAGTGGATGGGGAAAGTCCACCGCTTTTTGGGGCTGAAAGTCGGGCTTGTCGTGCAGGGTTTGTCGAGTGCCGAGCGGCGGGCTGCTTATGCGGCCGATATCACCTACGGTACGAACAACGAGATGGGCTTTGACTATCTGCGTGACAATATGGCCATCTACAAACAGAACATGGTACAGCGCGGCCACGCCTTTGCCATCGTGGATGAGGTGGACTCGATTCTCATTGACGAGGCCAGAACACCGCTTATTATCTCGGGGCAGGGGGACGCGTCAACCGACCTCTATCGGCAGGTGGATCATTTCGTGCGGGGTCTTAAAGCTAAAGTCTACGCCAAGACGGACGAAAAGGCCGAGGAAGAAGCAGGCCTCGATGCCGATTACATCGTGGACGAGAAGGCCAAGACGGTAACACTCGCTTCACGGGGTATCAAAAAGGCGGAGCATCATTTTAATATCGAAAACTTAGCGGACGTTGAAAACGGCACGCTCATGCACCACATCAATCAGGCCATCCGCGCCTACGGCATCATGCACAAGGACATCGACTACGTGGTGCGGGACGGTGAGGTTATCATCGTGGACGAGTTCACGGGCCGTCTCATGGTGGGGCGGCGGTATTCGCAAGGTTTGCATCAGGCGATTGAGGCCAAAGAGGGCGTGACGGTGGAAAAAGAATCCAAGACGCTCGCCACCATCACCTTCCAAAACTATTTCCGCATGTACGACAAACTCTCCGGCATGACGGGTACGGCTCTCACCGAGCAGGAGGAGTTCATTGCGATTTACAGTCTCGACATCGTAGAGATTCCGACCAATCGCGGGCTTGCTCGGCGGGATTTGCCGGATGTGATTTATAAATCCGATACGGGTAAGAACAGGGCGATTATCGAACAGATTATTGACTGTCATGAGAAAGGCCAGCCCGTGCTGGTGGGTACGGTCTCGATTGAGAAGAGTGAGCTGTTATCGAAGCTTCTCACCAAGCAGAAAGTCAAGCACCATGTGCTCAACGCCAAGAATCACGAAAAAGAAGCCGAGATTGTCGCCCAGGCGGGCAAGATGGGTGCCGTGACCATCGCTACCAACATGGCGGGCCGTGGTACGGATATCGTGTTGGGCGGCAACGCCGAATATATGGCACGGCATGACCTCATCAAAGCGGGCTACACCGATGAAGTCATCGTAGATGCCACGGGTTTTGCCGACACGGATGACGAGGACATCAAATCAGCCCGTACGATGTTTGGTGAACGTCTGGCGGCGCATAAGGCGGAGATTGCGGCGGAGGCCGAGCGGGTGCGGGAAGTCGGCGGCCTGTTTATTTTGGGCACGGAGCGGCATGAATCGCGGCGCATTGACAATCAGCTCCGCGGCCGTGCGGGACGGCAGGGTGACCCGGGTGAGAGTAAATTCTATCTGGCGGCCACGGACGACTTGGTACGCCTTTTCGGTGGCGAGCGGTTTGAAGCTCTCATGGAGCGCGGGTTTGATGAGGACACGCCGCTGGACTTCAAGCTTATCTCCGGCTTCGTGGAGAATGCGCAGAAGCGCATCGAGAGCCAGCACTTCCAGTCCCGTAAGAACGTTTTGGAATATGATGATGTCATGAACCGTCAGCGTGAACTGATTTACAAACAGCGGCAGGCGGTGTTGGACGGCAAGGATATCGGCGAGAACATTCAGGGTATGATAGTCGATGTCATCGAGGCGCAGGTGTCGGGTGCCATTACCCCCGGTGAGCCGTTGACGCGGAGTGACTTTGCCCGTATCATCGCACCCTTCGAGGGCATTTTCCTCGCCCCCAAGGCGTGGCAGCCCAGCCCCGAGCAACTTGCGGCCTTTGATGAGGAGAGCCTCACCGAAGAACTTGAGCGGCGGGCGATGGAAGTCTATGAGCGGCGTGAGAAAGAGTTGGGGACGGCAGAAGTGCAGGGCAAGCAACTCTCCGTCATGCGGGAGTTAGAGCGCATTGTGCTCCTGCGTGTCGTGGACGAGTTTTGGATGGACCACATTGATGCCATGCAGGAACTCCGTCAGGGCATCGGTCTCAGGGCTTACGCCCAGCAAAACCCGGTGGATGCCTATAAGCAAGAGGGCTTTGAGATGTTCGACGGTATGATCGGCGGCATCAAGGAAGAAGTCGTGCGCCGCGTATTTACCGCCCAAGTGCGGAAAGACCAGCCGACACAGGCATTAGAGCGCAAGAGTGTGGCGCAGAACGTTGTAGCCGGAATGCAGGCAGGCGGACGGCAGAAGCGTCAGCCCGTGCGGGTGGAGAAGAAAATCGGCCGCAATGAGCCGTGTCCCTGCGGGCGGATTCGGGATGACGGAAGTCCGATTAAGTATAAGAATTGCTGCGGGCGAGACGCTTAAAGGCAAGGTCTTGTAGGGCGCGATGTCCTCATCGCGCCGCATCATCCTCGCAACAGCGCGCGGCGCGATGAGGACATCGCGCCCTACGGAGGGTTTAAGGGGCATTTAATGGCAATTGTTACTCGTCGGGACGGCGATTTAGTATATTTGGTTGACGAGGACATCCCCGTGCCGCATATGTTTACCACTCGGCTGGGTGGGGTGAGTAGCGGTGTGTATGCGTCTTTGAATTTGGGGCAGAATCGTGAGGATGATGCGGTCGCGGTTGCCGAGAATTATGATAGGGTTACGGCGGTGTTGGGGACTTCCAAGGAACGCTTGGTGTTTTCCCGGCAGGTGCATGGGGATGTGATTCGGACGGTCGGTGAAACCGATTGCTTGGGCGATGTTTTCCGTCCCATCACGCATGAGGCCGATGGGCTTGTTACGGCGGAACCGGATGTGACTCTGGCGGTGTTTACGGCGGACTGTATCCCCATCCTGCTTTGGGACGCGGGAACGGGGGCTGTGGGTGCCGTCCATGCGGGCTGGCGGAGTACGGTGTCGGATATCGCGGGTAAGGCTGTGGCGCGGCTTATTGCTTTGGGTGCTGATACTGCGGACATCCGTGTGGCAATCGGGCCGGGGATAGGGCTGTGCTGTTTTGAGACGGGTGCGGAAGTGCCCTCGGCGGTGCGGGCGGTTTTGGGCGCGGGTGCCGAGGACTGTATCCGGGGGACGGATAACGGCAAGTCCATGGTGGATTTGAAAGCGGTCAATCGCCGCCTGTTAATTCGGGCGGGCGTGTTGCCGGAACGGATATCGGTTGCGGCCGCATGTACGATGTGTGAGCATGAGACGTTTTGGTCGCATCGGGTAACGGGCGGTGTACGCGGGTCACAAGCGGCCATGATACGGATGTAGGGGCGCACCGTGTGCGCCCGGCCCTTGCCCTTAAAATTCCCCTCCTTGGAGGGGTGCCGCCGCAGGCGGTGGGGTGGTGCCCTTAGGCCCCCTCGTTTACGAGGGGGCTGTCACGAAGGGACTGGGGGAGTAAGCACGCATTCAAGGATAAGGGAACTCCCTCCGTCCACCGCTTCGCGGTGGCCACCTCCCTCGCTTGCGAGGGAGGCTTCGGGGTCTTATGTGTCGGCATAAAATTGAAACGGCGGGCGAATACTGTGCGCCCCTGCAACCGGGAGAACAAGCGTATATGAAACTACAAAAAAGACTCCTAGCCATCCTCCTGGCGGTCACCCTACTAACCGCCACCCTGACCGGCTGCGGTCTGTTTACCGCTCCGGAGGGTACAGACGCGGACGAAAATCCCGAAGTCACGCCGGGGCCGATTCCGATTGATTTGAGCGTCCCCTGCGATGGGAGCATCACCATCGCCTATGTGCCCTCGGATGCGATTAACCCCTACACCAGCACGAGCCGGGATAATTTGTCCGTGGCGGGGCTGATTTATGAGGGGTTGTATGCCTTGGGCGAGAACTTTACCGCCGTGCCGACCTTGGCACAGGGGCTTACGACTTTGGACGGGCGGCGGTATACGCTGGAGATTCAGAGCGGTATCACCTTTCATAATGGCACGCAGCTGACGGTGGAGGATGTGATTTATTCCCTCAACCGAGCGCGGAACTCCACGCTCTTCGGCGGGCGGCTTGACATCATATCCGGCTATGAGCGGCGATATGATGCAGACGGGACGGTGCTGGATTATGAGATGGACATTACCCTCACCCGTGTCCACGGGAACCTCCCCGTGTTGCTGACTTTCCCCATCATTCGGCAGGGGACATTCGGATGGAACGCGCCGCCGGGGACGGGGCCGTACAGTTTTGTAAGCGAAGACGGCCCGCCGCGGCTGATCAGCTTTGCAGAGCATCGTTATAGTGCATATCTGCCGATTGACACGATTTATCTGGAGGAAGTCATCACTATGGAGCAGATGACGGCGCACTTTAACTCAGGGACGCTGGACATTCTCGCCCTGGAGCTCACCGCCGTGGGTGAGCCGAGACTTGCCGCCTCACGGGAGATGCGGCACTTTGAAGCCGGCCTCATGGACTACGTGGGTTTCAACATCCGCCGCCCGGAGGTACGGCAGGCGGAGGTGCGGCAGGCCATCAGCTACGCTATCGACAGGGTCTATATTACGGACAACATCATGCGCGGCAACGCCGTGGCATCCACTCTGCCCTTGCATCCCTCGTTGTTCTACTACGACCACATGCTGGCGGCGGATTTCAGCTTTGACCTCAATTTCGCTCGCCAAATTTTAGCCGGTGAAGCAACATTGGACAGGCCCGAGTGGCAGGATGAAAACGACGAAGGCGATGAAGGGGGCGATGCCCACATCATCCCGCCCCCCGCGCCCGATACTCCCGCTGACGGCCCCGCCGAAGATGCGGATGAGGAAGACGGGGAAGAGGACGAGGAAGAGCCGCCCCCCGTGCAACTCACCCTTCTCGTGGCGAGCGGCAACACGAACCGCATGGAAGTGGCCGTGTATATTGCCGCCAACATTGCCGAGTTGGGGTATCAGGTCATCGTCGATGACAGACCCTACAACGAATTTCTCGCCGCCTTGGAGGCGGGAGATTTTGACCTCTTTTACGGACAAGTGCGGCTTCAGCCGGATTTTGACTTGACAGAATTGCTCTTCGGCAGCCTCGCTTTCGGCGGCGTCAGCGGTCTGGTGGACAGGTGGCTTATTGACGACTTTCTCGCCTCCGGCCAGGCCGACAGGGCCGAGCGGGCGTATCGGATGTGCCGGGAGATACTGACGGAGGTGCCCTTTGTCGTCATCGGATTCCGCCATCTGTCGGTGGCGACCCAGCGGGGCGTGGTCGTCGGGATGCAGCCGACACAGGAGAATGTGTATCAAAATGTTTGGGAGTGGATTATCAATCTCCCTTCACAGGAGGAAGCGGAAGTTGAGTAGAATTATACAGCTCATTCGGGATTATAAGCGCGTCATTATCTACGCCATCGTGGGCGGGGTTAACACGGGGGTGGACTTTGGTGTGTTCCATCTTCTCTACCTGTTTACCCCGATTTCGGCGGCGTTCAGTCAGGCCGTCAGTTACACGGCGGGCGTGGCGTGCAGTTTTGTGCTCAATCGCAACGTTACCTTCCGAGACGGGAACCATCCGGGGCTTGCCCAAGAGGCGGGACGGTTTGTGGTGGTGAACCTTATTTCTTTGGGTGTTAGTGTGTTGGGGATACATTTGCTGGTGCTGGCGGGCTTACATACGACGGTTGCGAAGGTGCTGATTACTGTTTTGACGGCGGGGATTAACTATTTTGGGTATAAGATTTTTGTGTTTCGGGTGAAGGGGAGATAGGGGAGCGGGTGATTTTTGGGTGTAGGGGCGAGGTTTTATCCCCGCCCGTGTGCTATATTTTAATTTTACGTTGGTTACGCCTTGCCGACGGGGTTTTTCTTTTTACTGGGTAAAAGGAAGCAAAAAACACGTTTAAGAGAAACCAAGGCTTCTCTTAAAAATCTCATCCTTTGATTTTTCGCTCGTGGTGATTTGAAACTCGCCCTATTCCGGTTCGTCCGCCGGAAAGGGACGCTTGTGGCAAAAGGACTCGCGCTTACAGGCAAGTGGGGACTGGGAGGATTAGACGGTTTTTGCAACCACCACCCGCGCGCGAGGGAGGACGTTTGGGCAGTCTGTCCGCAGATGCCTATAATTGTGGGCTCCGAACGTAATAACAGCGCGCGCACGGCGTGTAATACATCACGCCGCACGAGTACGCCGTTTTATCCGGCGTAATAACCCGCGGCGGGTTCTTAGGGGCGTAGCCCCTAAGTCGCATTTTTGGTTCTTTTTGGCGAGACAAAGAAAGTAGGCCCCGCCGGCAGGCGAGCCCGACGTATCAGTAAAAATAACCGCACAAGCGAGGACAAAACCCCGCCCCTACAGCACCACCTAAAAGTGCAACAACACAGAGCAGGGACGGCCCCCCATCAAATACAAAACCCCCGTGTCACTCCGGCGACACGGGGGTTTTAGTTATTTGCTTAGATTAGTGTACGAAATCTGCGATGTTTTTACCTGTCATCTCTTCAATCAGTTTCTCCTGAAGCCCGTGGAAGAACTTATGCAGACGGCAATCGTCTCTGGCACCTTGACTGCAATGTTGATCCGCTTGGAGACAGCGGTTGATTTGCAGGTCGCCTTCGATGGATAGAAATACATCGTAGACGCTAATCTGCTGGGCCGGGCGGGCGAGACGGTACCCGCCGTTTCTGCCCTGTACCGCACTAAGCAGACCTTTTTGCTTGAGTTGATTGGCAATTTTGATAAAGAACGGGTATGTAATGCCGATCGACTGAGAAATGGTCATTGCTGTGGGCAGGTCTTCTTTGTGTTTGTGAAGATACTTCAGGATGCGGATGGCGTAATCTGTCGAAATTTGAACTTGCATAGGTGTTCCCCCCACCTTATTCTATTTAGCCCAATATCAGGATATTGCGACAATATTGGCCTATAATGTTACCTCAGTATAAATGTTTCCATTTGATTTGTCAATAAGAAAACAAAATATTTTTAAAAAACTTTTACAAAAATAATCTTGTTTTTATGTAAACCGATTAAGGGCGGCGATAAATTTGTACTTTTTTCGAGGTTTTTTCTATCGTATTCATGGTTGGGTATTGGCTTGTCGGGTTATGCGTGGTATAATAATTGATGGAACTAAAATCTCCGTTCGAGGAGGCAGTTATGAAGTATATTTTAGTCATCGGCGACGGCATGGCGGATAATCCCTTGGAGGCGTTGGGCGGAAAGACGCCGTTGGAGTATGCGAATATCCCCGTCATTGATTCTCTGGCCGCAAAAGGCCGTGTGGGCAGCGTACAAACGATACCGGACGGACAGCCCGCCGGGAGCGATACGGCTTTTCTTACCATTTTCGGCTGTGACCCCCGTGTCTATAACAAGGGGCGTGCCCCGTTGGAGGCGGCGGCCTCGGGCATAGCGGTCGCGCCGGGTAGTGCGGCCTATCGCTGTAATATGGTGGCATTGGAGGATGCGGACGTATCTTTTGCCGAAAAGCGTGTCCTCTCCCACAGCGGCGGTGAGGTGGAGGGAGATGAATCCCTCGCACTTGTGGATGCCCTGTTCGCCGACCCGCGGTTTAAACAGTTAGCCGACGAGGCGGGGCTGACAATTTATCCCTCGCCCGGGTTTCGGCATATCACCGTGCAGACAGGGGCGGATTTGGACGGCTTTCGGGCCTTTCCGCCGCATGACCATCTGGGCGAAATCATCGGGCCGATTTTGCCGCAGGGCAACGCCGCGGCAGACGCGCTTCGGCGGCTCATGGAGCTGGCACATGAGATATTGGACAAGCATCCCGTGAACGAGGCCAGGCGGGCGGCTGGGAAGCTCCCGGCGAACGGCATCTGGTTCTGGGCCGAGGGGACGGCGGTCGCGCTCCCGCAGTTTGCCGATACATTCGGCAAATCCGGCGGGGTGATTAGTGCCGTGCCGCTCTGCCACGGGATTGCGGCTCTGACGGGCTTGCTGCCCATTAAAGTAGAGGGCGCGACGGGCAAGCTTCACACCAATTATGAGGGCAAGGTCGAGGCGGCGGTGAAGTCCCTGCAAGAAAACGGCGATTTCGTGCTCGTCCACATCGAAGCCCCCGACGAGTGTACGCACAACGGGGACTTAGAGGGTAAACTGCAGGCCATTGAATGGATTGACAGCCGCGTGACGGCGTATTTGCTCAAGTGTTTGGAGCAGGCGGGGCTGGATGAATATCGCATGCTTATCATGTCCGACCACAAGACGCTCATGGCTACCCGCGGGCATGACGGGGAACCTGTGCCGTATTTGTTGTATGACAGCCGAGCGGCGGGGAACAGCGGCCAAGTCTACAATGAAGCGAGCGGCGCGTCCGGCGCATACCTTGCCGACGGAACACAATTATTGAACTTACTATTCTCAGACGAACGTTAGGAAGATTTATGGAAATACGGGTACAGGCTTACGGAAAATTGAATCTCTCTTTGGACATCCTGCGGCGTCAGCTCTCGGGCTATCACGATATGCGGATGGTCATGGAGACGGTAGAGCTTTGCGACGATGTACAGATTAGTATCGCAGAGGGCGACAGAGTGCGGCTTTCGACAAATCTGCACTATCTGCCCGTGGATGACAGTAACATCGCGGCCGAGGCCGCGGAGACATTTTTTCAGGAGTTGGGGATTCCCCGAAAACAAGTGACGATACATATTCACAAGCGTCTGCCCGTCTCGGCGGGTGTGGCGGGGGGGAGTGCAAACGCCGCCGCCGTATTCCGCGGGCTGAATCAGCTCATGGGGACAGGTCTTAGTGCGGAAGAAATGCGGCGGCTCGGTCTCTTACTGGGATCGGATGTGCCTTACTGCATCAGCGGCGGTACGGCTTTGGCCGAGGGGCGGGGCGAGGTGCTCACGCCGCTTTGTCCCTTGCCGCTCTGCCATATTGTGATTTGCAAACCGAGATTTTCCATCCGCACGGCTGACCTCTTCGGTCGGATTGACTGCACAAAAATCCGTCACCGTCCCGACACGGCGGGGATGGTGGACGCACTCAAATCCGAAAACCTCGGCCAAGTGGCGGTACGGATGTACAATGTGTTCGAGGATGTGTTGGACGGCAAGCAGAAAGAGGTGTTTGCTATCAAGACGGCCCTCTTGGATGCCGGAGCTTTAGGCGCGATGATGTCGGGCACGGGGCCGTCGGCGTTCGGGCTGTTTGATGACGAACAGGCCGCACGGGGGGCATATGAACGCCTGCGGGCGGTGTACCCGGAGACGTATTTGACGCGAAATCGCAGGGAGCTTTTGGTTTAAAATACCAATGCACCGTCAATACTATGGACATCACATAGTATTGGCGGTGCGTTTTTACATGAAACTGAAAATCTGGGAACTATCCATCTGCGTTGCTCTGGTAATCGCTGTCCTGTGGGGCGCGCTTTTAGAGCGGCGGCAGACGGAACTGGCCGAACAGCTTATTCGGCTCCATGTCGTGGCTCACTCGGATGAGGTGGCAGACCAAGACTTGAAGCTCCGCGTCCGAGACAGCGTACAGGCGGTGACGGAGCCTCTGCTTGTCGGCGCGACCAACCGAGCCGAGGCCGAGGCGGAACTTACGGCGCATTTACCCCTGATTCGGGCCGCTGCGGCGGAGGCCGTGGCCGATTGGGGCGGTAATTATCCTGTGCAAGCGGCTTTCGTGTGGGAGCGGCATCCCGCGCGGGCGTATGAGAGCTTCACCCTGCCCGCCGGGCGGTATTACGCGCTGCGGGTGGAGATTGGTGCGGCGGCGGGGCAGAACTGGTGGTGTGTGGTGTTCCCGCCGCTCTGTCTCGAAGCCGCCGGCGGGTCGGAATCTTTGGAGGCCATGGGGCTGTCCGAGGATGAGGTGGCTCTGATCGCGGGCGGTGACAGGGGGCATACGGTGCGGTTTCGGGTGTTGGAGGTTGTGGATGGCGTAAGGGCGTGGTTTGGGCGGTAGAAGTTATTTAAAGCAAGAAGTCCCTTGGGAGCGAGGAACACGCTTCCAAGGGACTTTTATCATAGGCTGTCTTAGCCGTTCTGCACAATTCTGCCAATCAACACCATGCGGGCATTGTTAAACTCATAATTACACGTAGACAGGGTTACAATGCGGTCATTCTCGGCGGTACCGATGTCCCGATAGTGTCGTGCGATATCCCGCACATAGCCGAGGAATGCAATCTTATCTTCGGCTGTTGTAATCAGGGGATCGTAAATCATGGCGTCGTTCGGCCGGATGACCGCAAAGGCCATGAACTCTATTTCGTAAGTTGCATTTGTGAGGAATATCGTACCTGTCGGATTGGCTTCAAAAAATGCTTGGTCATCAAACTTTTGCAGTGCGGCGAACATACTGCCGCTTCTCATGTGGTGGCCGTAGATGAGGGTGTGGAAGTCGGAAAAGCCGCTGTTGTTGCGGTAGTCCATGAAAACCGTACCGGCCGATGCGCGCTGTTGATGCAAATCTCGACGCAGATAGTAGTCGTTATCTGTACCCTGTACAAATGGGTAGTCTACCTCGGTGTTCGGGATTGTCAGCCAGCCGACTGCATCGGGGAACTCTGCCTGCAAGTCCAAAATACTTTGGTTTACCTGCGGGACAGGGGCGCGCTCCGCAAGGAGAGCGGGTGCGGGTTCGTCGGAGGGCGATGCTTGCAACATCGGATGAAACTGCATCAGCCATCTGTGCAGCTCGGCCTCTTGTGCGGTGTTTTGGTTGATGTCTTGAAGCCTGTAGCCGCTGTAGCCGATTACGCCCAACAGAGCAAATACCGAGAGCAAAATCAGGAGCCGTTTCATTGCTTGCCCCTCCTCCTTTGTTTGCCCGACTTCCAGCCGAGCCAGAGGATGAGCAGTATCAGCGTGCTGCTGCCTGTTATCAGCGCAATCCAAAATGCCGGGTTGCTGTCGTCTCCTGTTTTCGGGGAGTCCGGGATGTCGGGCTTTCCGGGTGTGCCCGGGGGCGGAGCGGGTGTTGGTGTGTCCGGTGCGCTTGGGGGCGGTGGCGGCGGTGGGGGTTGGGGCGGTGTCGGGTCGGGTGTGTTTTGGGGTGTATAGCTGTGGTCAAATGCCATCTCGGATATTTTGCTGTCGTCCTCGACAGAGATAATCACGATGGCGGTCAGGTCTTCCGTGACATGTACCGTAATGGTATATACCTGCCGGTCTATGATGTGGCCGGGTCTGTCTTCCGTTATACTGCGGAGTTCATACACATATACGCCTGTTTCGGTGAAGCGAATCGGGCCGATTTGCACCGTGTCGGTGCCGGTGACTGTGAAAGTGTAGCCCTCCGAAGTGCTGCCGCCGGGCATGGGGGCGGCGGGGGTGCGGGGTGTCAGCCGATAGGTAAATATGCCGCTTGGCGGGGCGGATGTGCCGTCGCTGACAAAGCTTTGTTGTATCGTCAGCGTGACTTGCCCCGCCGTTGCGGCATAGGCCGCAGGGATAGACAGAGAGCTAATCAGGCAGATGAAAACCGATAGAATGGCCAGAACGCTTCTGACGGCTCTTTTTGGATAGATACTACTCATGATTACGCATCTCCTTTCCCGTGCGGGAACGCTTCCGTTTTGTATAAATCAAGATGATCGCCGCCGATATCAGCCAAGCCGCTAATGCCGCTATACTGATTTTCATCCACAGCGCGGCTTCCGTCCATAGGTTCGTTAATCCGTCTATCACCGGGACGGCCTGCTGTGTATGCACCTCTTCTGTCAGGAAAGGATTGTCGCGCGTTTCGGCGGTGATTCTGCCGATCAGGATATCCCGTCCGTTGGTGGAATTGGGTGCACAGGTGGAGAGCAGGACGATACGGTCGTCTGTCGTCACCGATATATCGGGCCGCGTGTGGATGGCCGTTTGCAGAAGCATATCCAAATATGCCTGCCTGTCTTCCGGTTCTGTGATACCGTTCCGAAATACCGACATGTCGTAGGCATCTGCGTGTACGAACGCAAAGAACTCTAAGCCGTGTTCCCGTCCGTCGAAATAGAGCATCCCGTATCTGCGGGCCTCAAAGTAGCTTCGCTCGGAAAACAGGGCAATCTCGCCGAACATGACCCGATTCTCCATGTGGTGTCCGTAGACAATACTGCTGAAGTCCGAAAAGTTCGGGCCGCTGCGGAAATCCAGAAAGATGGCACCGGAAAGGGAGTGTCTGCCTCTTGCGTCCGTGTTGACATATCGGATGTTGTCCTGCCCTTGTACCATGGGGTAGTCAATGTTTGTCCCGTATACGGTCAGCCAGGCGAATACATCGGGGTTGATTGCCTGCAGGTCCGCAAAGCTCGGGCCGCCCTCGCTTTCGATGGTGGGGTTGTACCGTTCGTACTGCACGGAACTTGCCGCGGCATGTACTTGGCCGGAGTCCCATATGGCATAGCCGCCGAAAGCGAGCAGAGACAGGACGACGGTCAGCACAAACAGGTTTACGAGACCGTTTACAAACCGTATGGTCCCTCTGCCGAGCTTCGTTGTCCGGCGCATATGAGGTCCTCCTTTCTCGGGTCTCGGGCTATGCCGTTGTGCAAGGCATAGCCCCTTTTTTACGTTCTGTTAGCAGCTATACGCTTGTCTGCTTTTGCGTACTTTCACCACCAGGAAGATAATGAGCGCGCCTGCTGCCAAGATAACCATGCCGATGAAGGGCAGGTCGTTTAAATTCAAGCCCGTGGGTGTGACGCTGTCACGGGTGTTTGTGAAGTCCGCGCTGTTGGCGCGCTCGCCGACGCGCTGTGCGCTGGTAGAAAGTGCGCTGTTTAGAGTGCCGGGCGGGCGGGCCGCGGACACGTTGTCTGTCGTCACACTAACGCTGGGGATATAGTGGGGCGTTGCCGCTTCTTCTACGGTGTAACTCGTACCGACCGGGGTGTCAACGAATACCAGCTTTTGCCCCGCCCTCAGGCGGAATTGCGTTGATCCGCTGGTGGAGATTTGAATGTAGGTGCCGCCTGCGTCCGTGCCGGTTGCGGGAGCGGTTGGGGTGACATTTACATTTTCAGCGGGATTGACTACCGCACCGTTTTCTACCACATATGCTCTGAAGAATGGGGGAACGTTTTGCACGAGCGTGGGGACGGTGAGTGTCATGTTGAAGTTGAAGTATTGCGTTCTGCTCGCAAAGTCACCTGCGACTTCCTTGCTGACACTCAGCGTGGACTTAGTGACGGGGGTCGGGTTTTCCGGGCCATCGGGGCCGTTGGTCCGTACAAAGTCGTTTGTGAAAACCATCTGGCTGAAGAGGTAGTTTTCTCCGTCGCCGCCCGGGGTTGCGTCAACCTTGGCGTTCGCGGTTTGCCCGTTGTTGTCCGGTACGGTGACACGGACTCCGACGGCGGAGACAAAAGTGCCTGTGCCGTCTTCGGTGTTTTCCACATAGACGGTGAGTGTGTATCTGGCGGCACCCGAATAGGAAAGCCATTGATTCGGGTCATTATCAATTCCGGGGTTTGTGTTCACCAGTTCTCTGAGTTCATACACATAGATGCCCGCGTGGGTGAAAGTGACGCCGGAAAACAGGTTGCCTGTCTCTTTGCGGATTGACATGATGCTGGCGGGCGGGTCAGTAGGGTCTCTGTCTGCTGCGGTGAAACTGACGGTCAATGCTGCGGAGTTTAAGCTCGGCATGGCTGCGTCTGTTGCGGGGGCGTTGCCGTCCACACTCATTTTTTTCGCCTCGAAGGTGAAGGTGGCGTTTGGTGTAATTGTACCTATCGGCAGCCGCAAGTGTTTTGTAATGGTCGCTTGTGCCGGATTTGCCTCTGTTCCGATTGCGGCTCCGTCGGCGTTCAGGTTGGTTGCGAATGCGGGGGTGATGCTCGCGAAACACAGGAGAAGTACGAGCGCGAGTATCAGGATAGATTTCGATTTTTTAAACATGATAATACCTCCAAAAATTTTGTTTTTCAGCTTACTATGTAAACGCAGTATTCTGCGTAATTGCTTTGCCGGGGCGGGACAGACTATAGGTTTCTGCGCCTGATGACTGTAATCACGCTTCCCAGCGTGTCGTCTATATTTACCGGGCCGTAAACACGGCTGTCTGTTGCGCCCTCTCTGGCGTCTCCCAAGACGAATACTTGTCTTTCGCCTACCGTGAGGGGGAAGGGGACGCCGTTTTCATACCGCCACGTTTCCTGAAAGATATTCGGCTCCTGCTGTGTCGCACCGTTGACGATGAGACTGCCGTCTATGATATCCACCGTGTCCCCGGCTCTGGCCACGATTCGCCGCACCTGACGCTCGCCCTGAAAGTCGAGCAGGATGAGGTCGCCGACAGCGTAGGTTCGGTTCAGGCGGTAGAACAGGACGAGGTCGCCTGTCCTGACCATAGGCCCCATGTCGGGATCTGTGGTGCGGTGGAAGCCGTAGAAGAACGTGAAGAGTATTGCAACGGCACCGACGAGCACGGAAATTTTGAGCCCTAATCCGCCGAGCTCTTTCCAAACGGAGGGAGGACGAGGTCGGCTTTGAGGCGGTGCTTGCGGCAACTCGTTTGCAGGAGAAGTTGTTGTGTCTGCAGGAACGACAGGAGTTTTCGCTGTGTCTGTAGAAATTGAGGGAAGTTCGGTTATGTCTGTAGGAAATGTAGAAGTTTCTGTACTGTGTTTGGGTGTTTGTTCTGCTTTCGCTGCCGCAGTACGTGCGATGCGGTCGTAATACGCAATTACCCTTCTGTCCGGGATGTTTCTCACTTTGACCGATACTTTTTTCACCGTGCCGACCTCCTTCCTTCCGAAGTGCTTTGTAATCATGTATCTCGAAAGGTGCGTAAAATTAACCGCTTGAGTAATGATTACATATTAATAGTACTTCTTCTCGGTTTGAGCGGCTACACCCAAAAGGGTACTTTTCGTCAGCAAACGCATCTCCTGCATCTGCGTACCAAATAAGCCGTATAAGCCCCGGCGGCGGACAGGAGGACGAGCGCGGGGAGGAGCAGAGCAGCTCCCATATTGCCGAGGTTCAGCCCCGTGGGCGGGGGGGCGACTCTCTCGTTTGTAAACGCGAAGGTTCTGTCCTCTGCCATCGGGCGCAGGGTGGTGTCATTCCCGAGAACGGTGACATCTGCGTATTCGCTGTCTGTGAAAGATGTCATAAAGTTCAAGTCCACCGTCTCGATAATCTGCACAGAGCCGTTCCTCGGGAGCTCTTCTATCGTGATAGCCTGTCCGTGTCTGAGCTGAAAGGTCGCGCTCCCGCCGTCACGCAATGTCAAGATGCCGTCTGCCGGAACTGTTGCCCCGGAATCGGCAAGGACATTGCCGGTAAAGTTAAACTGTGTGCCGGCGGGCAGGGGGGTGCCGTCTGCGTCTGTCAAGAAGATTGTGAAGTCAAAGTCCAAGGTTTTGTTGCCGAGTGCACCCGTTACTTCTTTCGAGACGGTTAGTGCGGTGGTTTTTACTTCAAAGAAGTTGCCGTTTACATGGGTGTGCAGTCCTATGATACATAACAGGGATGCCGCTGTCCTGTCGCTCGTGAAATCAAACGGAACGTCACTACCGTCCTCAGCGGTTTCATTTGTTCTTGTCCCGACATCCCACCAATCGAACACCCATGGCGGAGCCGAGTCTGCGGTAAAGGTGACCGCCGCACCGTTCCGGATGAAAGAGCCGCTCGGTACCGGGAATCGGTTTGAGCCAACCTGTGCCGCAAGCTCTCCCTCGCCTTCTCCGACTGCATAAGTCACGCGCCAGAACTGCGGGCCTGTGGAATTGATGTCATAGTTGGTAAAGGCGTGGGGCGTGATGGTTGCAAAGTTGTCGGAGCCGGCGGGGTTTTGGTCAATGACAGGCAACCCTGAGACGCTCACCGTGCCGGGGTCGATGCGGGGACGCTGTGCCACCGCTAAGGGGGTGTCAATCCGTAAGCCGTTACGGGCCGTGTTGCCGGAAAATACGGCTGCCGGATTAATTGTGACGTTGCTGAGATTGGTATGCGGTACAAACAGCCCCCCGCCATCATGGGCAATGTTGTTGGTGATAGAGCCGCTTCGCATATTGAGAACAATACCTGCATCTCTTAGAAATACGCCGCCGCCGTTTTGCTGTGCGGTATTTCCGTTAATCGTGCCGCCGCTTATGTTCAAAGTACCGGAATCTTCTACAAATATGCCGCCGCCATTGTTCGGGCTGTGGTTGTCTTCAATCCGTGCGGTGCCGCCAATTTCTACACGCCCGCCGGTCATGAACACGCCGACACCGTGGCGGGTCACAGTAGTGTGCTCGCGTATTTCTCCGCCGGTCATGTTTAAGGACAGTTGTGTGAAAAATCCTCGGCCTAAATATACCCCGGCACCATTCCCTCTTCTCAGACCTTGTGAGGGGGAGGTCGTGGTGTTATTGTCTGTGGCGGTGTTCCTGCTGATTACCCCGCCTGTCATATGGAGTTGGGCACGGCTCATGACGCTGACACCGCCGCCGTTGCCGGAGAAAGTAGAAACACCGGCCGCTGCGCCCACGGCGTGATTATCCCTGATGGTGCCGCCATTCAGAAAGAATCTGGCTAAATCAGGTGCACCTAGCACGGCGGTTCCTGAGACAAACACCCCGCCGCCATTCGCTAACAAGAACAGATTGATTGTGTTATCCGCCGGGTCGGCACCTGTGGATGTGGCAATGTTTCCGTAAATGTCGCCGTCATCCATCGTAAAAACTGCGTCATCATATACGTGTACGCCGCCGCCGTTACCGGCAAGTACCGTCATGGTTCCGTTGGTCATAGTGGGTACAGAGTTGACTGTTCTCACAGCTTGGTTATTCCGAATCGTACCGCCTTGCATGTGAAATCTTGTGCCGGCACCTGTCAAGTATACACCGCCGCCATTCGACAGATTCAGCGCATCACCGCCGGAAAATGAGCTTGCAGCCGTCCCCGTAGCTGTGGCGATATTGTTTTCGATATACCCGCCGCGCATATTGAATGTCGCTCTGGCCGTTACATATACGCCGCCCCCGTTACCCGCGCGATGGAGATATCTGTTGTCTTGCGTTATTGCGAAGGAAGCTCTTGTCCGTATGGCCTGATTGTCTCGAATTGTGCCGCCGTGCATGTTAAAGGAGGATGCGGAACCCGTGACAAACACCCCGCCGCCGCTGGATGTGACGAGTGCATTCGTCGCATCGGGGTTCGCTGCAATCTCGTTCAATCTGGCCTGATTTTCAAAAATTTCACCGTCGTACATGTTAAATGTACCGCCGTTTTGTATGAATACAGCACCGCCAACGGCTCTTTGCGTCGCTTGGCCTGCGTCTACTCTCTCTCCTCTGGCCACATTGTTTCGGAGAACGCCGCCGTGCATCGTAAAGATACCGCGGGTGTTCACATGTACCGCGCCGCCGGAGTTGGCAGCTGCGTTTGTGTGCATTTCGGAACCCGGCATCATCGTGAACCTGCCGTCCGTTTGGATATCGACGGGGCCGTTGTTGTCCGTACTGCTGTTTCGGATGACACCGCCGCGGCACAGAATCAAGTGCCCCCCGCCGCCTGCGCCGGTGATGCCGGCAACTGCTCCGGATTCAAGTGTAACACCGCCGCCTCTGGCGTTGTTGGTCTGCTGAGCCAAGGGAAGCGGTGCGGGGGCAACGTCCGGTGTGCTCGCAGCTGCTTGGGGTGCGGTTTGCAAAATGATATTCCGAAATACCAGCCCGGACCGCGCCGTGCCGTCTCCCCGCACCCGAAAAGCCCGTGTCAAACCGCCGCCCCCGGGCGTAGTGTCGCTGTTGCCGCCGTGGGTATCGCTGATGACTGACTGCCCGTTTTCGGCAGTAGGATGGTTGCCGATTAACACAACCGTGGCTCCGTTTCTGACACCGACGATGGTCATTGTTCCCGAGTTGACGTTGCCTATGTTGATGTGAAAGGGTATGAAGATATGTGTCACGGCATTCACCGGGGCCGCTTGGATTGCAGCTTGCAGCCTCGCATACGCTGTGCTTGCGGGCGTCGGTTCCAGAGTCACCACATGGTTGGGTACGGCATACCATATCTGCGGGTCGTCTATTTCTTCTTGGCTGAAGAAACTTGCGGACCGCGGGGTAATTCCCTCGCTTGCAGGCTCCGCTTCCATCCGCATTTTGTATATGGCTTCCGCTTTCGGCCATGTTTCGTATGCAGGCCCCGTTTCCGGCCACGCTTCGTGTACAGGTTCTGCTTCCGTCCCTGCTTCATGCTCTGTTGCCCATACGGTTCCTGCAAATGTGCCGAGCAACAGGCTCAGCAGTAAGAGGGTTGCTATTCCGCGTTTCATTGAAGTACGTCCCCTTTCTCAGATGGAAGTTTCTTTTCTCGTTCAAGGTCTTCGATGTAAACCAAGACCGCGTGCCTGACAAACTCACCCAGCCCTCTGTGTTCGTTGGCTGCGTAGTGGCTTATTTTGGCGTAGGCATGTTCGTCGAACCTTGCCACAATTTGTTTTGCTTTTGTTCCTCTTTGCATGTGTGGGTTTCAGTCCTTATATGGAGTATTGTCTAAAAATTAAACTTGTCTGAAACAGTTATTTTTATTATACGCTTGTCAAAGTTGCCGACTACACCCAAAAGGGTAAAAAATTGATAGGAATTCGGATTAGGCAACTAAATCCGCAATGTTCTGTTGCGTCATTTGTGAAACCAATTGCTCTTGGATGCAACAAAAGAAGTCGCGCAGGAGGCAATGCTGCAGCTCACCTTGCGTACAGATATGGTTCGCTTGGAAGCATCGGCTGATGGCAATCTCCCCCTCCGTGCACACAAGCACATCATAAACGCTGATTTGCTCAGCCGGCCGCCCGAGCCGATACCCGCCATTTCGCCCGTGTTCCGCATGGAGCAGGCCGTTCTTCTTGAGCTGATTTGCGATTTTGATAAAAAACGGGTATGTAATCCCGATCGCCTCCGAAATGACTGCCGCTGTACGCACACCCTTGTTGTTTATGTGCAGGTATTGCAAAATTCGGATGGCATTGTCTGTAGAACTTTGGATTCTCATGATACGCACTCCTTCATTTCAGAAATGTTTATGATTTAATTATACTTTTTTCGAATTGTTTTACTACACCCGAAAGGGTAGAAATTCGACGGAAAGCGAAACAAAAAACCGCCCTTCCAATCTGAATGGACAGATTGGAAGGGCGGTTCGGCCACAGTTTTTCCCTGCGGTGTTTACTCAATCAATTTTTGTTCCAACGCAATCCGAACAGCATCTACGTTGTTGTGTGCGCCCAGTTTGGTGTATACGGACAGCAAGGTTTTCTTTACCGTGTTGACGGACAGGTAGCGATTGACCGCGATTTCCTCACGAGAAAGACCGTGATATAAGTCCAGTAAAACCTCCCGTTCTCGTTCTGACAGGGAAGCGGACTCTTTGATGTTTGCTTCGTGTTTAAGTGTGGCTGCGATAACCGCGACTTTTTTTACATAGATGGAGGTCTTGCGGTCAATTGCCTTCAGCCATGCTTCGGGGATGCCGTAATCTGTCCGCTTCAAAGCGGCGATAATCAGGGGGTGCAGTTCTTTTCCGAGCTCAATGAAAAACAGCTCAAACACACCTTGGAATGACAGGTCATATGCCCGTTCAAAATCTGCCATTGCCCCGTCTGTATCGCCTGTTTGTATGCGGGCGACGGCGGACAGGAGTAAGAGTCGAAGCTCCCCGAATAAAAACCGTTCTTCCGGGGTTCTCGGATGGGAATTGCATAAAATTGTAAGTGCCTGTTGGTATTTCTGCGCGGCGATGTGGTACATGACGTCGATATGCAGTTCTCTCACGGGAATGTGGAGGATAGACGCCGTCTCTTTTTCCTCTGTGACAAGCCATTGCGGAACACGCTCGGGCAGGCCGATTCTGGCGTAAAATATCCCCGTATATAAATCACAGTACAGTCGGCGATTCCAGAAATCCGGGTTATCCAAATGGGCGCAAAGTTGTTTTAACAGCTTTTTGACCAGAGAAGTATTGCCCTCTTGCATGGCGATGTGGAGCAGATATTTTTCCGCCAATGCCTCGATGCTGTATTGTCGGTTTTCCCGTGCTTTTAAGATGGCGTTGTGTGCATGGTTTCGTGCAAGGTCAGGCCGGTTTTTGAAAAAGGCATATTCGCAGGCGACCAAATCCGCATAACCGGCGTATATGCGGTGAGGTGTTTCTGCAATGAGGAACTCGTTTTGCTCTGCGGCCTCTAAAAATTGATCGAATTTCGGTAAGTCTGCGCCTTCTCCGACAGAACAGGCAAAAGAGCGGAGGTCGGCATTGATAAAGGCTCCGCTTATCTTAGTCGGCGGGATAGAGAATTGCTTTGCATACGCAACCGCTTTTCTCAAATACGCCGTACTGTTATATTCATGCGTAACGGTGCAAAGGTACATATTGATATAGGGCAGGCTGCTGTAAGAGGTATACAGCAGTACTGCGGCGAACGGGTCATCCGTATGCTCCCATTCGCGGATGACGGCAAGGGCTTTCTCTTGTGCTTCTCTGTATCGGCCCGCTCCGGCGAGTAATACAGGGATGAAATAGCTTTTTAAAAACAGGAAGTTGGGGTCGTTTTGTTCGCCGCTTTTCGGATGCAAATTTTCTAAGATGTTCAAAAAATATTCGCTGACGTCACGGGGGAGTCTGAAGGGGTAGGACAGGAGGGTTTGCACCATGCGCTCGTATTGATGCGACTTTGCGTAATAGTGCATGGCATCCATATAAAAGTCGTTTCCGGCGCACCAATCGGCCGCCTGCCGATAGGTTTCCTGCTTTTCTTCGTGGGACAAGAGGTGTTGTTTGCTCTGCAAAAATTCCAAGTAGAGCGGATGGATTTTAAAATCATTGGTAAAACTGTCGAACCAGAGAAAGGATGCGAGCCCCGGTGTGTTTTGCAAAAATGCAATGTCGGCGGTGAATGCTTGGAGCGGCGCAATGGGCAAGTCGGAGAGCAGCGACATTTTGAGCAAGGCTTTTTGTGCAGGTGCGGGAAGTCGGTCCCACGCTTCGGTCTCAAACAATTTGGAGGTGTTTTGCCGCACGGTATCCAATGCGTGTTTGAAATGGTTCGGCGTTCTTTTTAATAAGAGGACGAGCATATTGATTGCCAGTGCCCAGCCTTTTGTCGCATCCATCAGTTGGGAGATGTGCTCGGCAGAAAGCGGGATGGCATACTGTCGGAAAAAGGCGGCGGCTTCTGTGCTTGTAAAGCGCAACTCGTCTTCCGTTATCATGCTCATCTTGCCTTTGGAATGCAAAGCGGCGACATTGAAGGTAGGTTCTTTTCGAGAAATGATAATCAAACACGCGCCGGGAAGCTGCAGGTGCGCGCAACGCTCTGCAAAGACAAGTGCATCTTCGGATTGCAGCAAATGGAAATCATCGAGCACGAAAAAAGATTTGGGCAGATGCCGCTTTGTGCCGCGTACCATTTCCGCGAACTGTTTAAAGCGGGAAAGGGTTTCCGGGAAGCCGAGTTCACGCAAGCTTACGGCCAAATCCGGGTTGCTGACAGAGATAGTATGTATCAGACTTTCCCAATAACGGGAGCCGATGTTATCGCTTTCGGTCAGCTGTATCCAATTGACAACGGCATCTTGCTGTTGCTCGATGTAGTGACGCACCGTTTGGGTTTTACCATAGCCGGCACCTGCGATGACATAGACCAGCGGAGAGCGGGCCGCCTCATCAAACAGCTTGTCCAAACGGGGACGGGGCATATAGTGTGCGGTCAGATTCGGGTGCGAAAAGCCGGGTTCGTTTGTTGTGTACATGATAAGCCCTCCGTTCTTCGGGAAAGGGGATAAACGAGCAGTTTTATAAAGCGTAGCATAGAAGTTGTTACGAAGTCAAGGCGTTGGTACGGAGAGGATGTGAACAAACAATTTCCACCACAATTCACAGAAATTTCACCCCCGCCCTCTTGACAATATATGGTTGGGATGTTAAATTAGTATTAGCACTCTCGGCCTTTGAGTGCTAATTGAATGGGGGCGTTGTACAATGTCGCTTTCCGAGCGGAAGAAGCGGATATTGAAAGCTGTTGTGGAGGATTATATCGGCTCTGCCGAACCCGTCAGTTCCAAGGCTTTGCAGGGGCGGCTTGATTTGAGTGTGTCCTCTGCCACCATTCGGAACGAGATGAATGAGCTGGAGCAGATGGGGCTTTTAGAACAGCCTCACACCTCGGCCGGACGCAGACCGACGGCGTCGGGATACCGCATCTACGTCAATGAACTCATGGGCAGCGGCGACGTGACGCAGGACGAGGCCGAGGCGATACACGAGAAGATTCGCAAGGGCGATGAGCCGAGCAATGCAGTATCGGACGCATCGAAGCTTGCGAGCCAAATCACGGCCCTGCCGAGCTATGCGATGCAGGCGATGCCCGGTGTCGTTACGGCGCAGCGGTTTGAACTGGTGTACATTGACGACCACACGTTTATCATCGTGGTATTGCTCTCGAACAAGAGCGTGCAAAATCGGCTGGTGACCTTGCCCACAGTAACGAAACCCGCGCTTTTGACCAAGCTCTCGGCTCTGTTCAATGCCAGCTTTACGGGCAAGCCCGAGGGGGATATGACCACGGAACTCATCGCCGCCACAGAGCGTGCGGCGGGGGATGTGACGGGCGTTACGGCCGTGATTGCGGGCTTTGTGATGGAAATCCTCATGCGAACGCAAGTGCGGCACACGGTGGTATCCGGCACATCGAACCTGTTGGAGCATCCGGAATTTCAGGATGTGGAGAAAGCACGGCGCGTGTTGGGCTATCTCTCGAACGAACAGGAACTCTTGCGCCTGCCCGCACCCGAGGCGGACGGGGTCAAGATTTTCATCGGCGCGGAAAACGTGGCCGAGGCCCTCAGGGATGCCAGCGTGGTTGTGGCGAAGTATGACGCCGGGGATAACATGCAGGGCATCATCGGCGTAGTCGGCCCCACGCGGATGGATTACGCAAAAGTGGCCGCGCGGCTGAGTTACATCGCCGGCGGTTTAGCAAAAGTATTGGCCATGGGTGTACCCATCGGCGAGATTAGCGGAGGCGAGGACGAATGAGCAAGAAAAAACAATCGGACGAAGAAATGGAAGAAACTCCAATCCAAGAGACGGAAACAGAACAGGAAGTTGATTTGGTCACGGAACTGGAAGCGGCCTTGGCGGCAGAGCAAAATCGCGTATTGCGCTTGGCCGCTGAATACGACAACTTCCGCAAGCGCAGCCAAAAAGAGCGGGAAGCCTTGTATGTGGACGTGAAAACGGGCGTAGTCGCCTCGTTTTTGCCCGTCTATGACAATCTTGAACGAGCTTTGAAGCAGGAGACGGACGATGAGGCCTACTACAAGGGCGTGGAGATGATTATGGCTCAGTTGCAGGAGGTTTTCTCCAAGCTCGGCGTCGCAGAGATCCCCGCTGTGGGTGAGAAATTCGACCCGGAGCTGCACAACGCGGTATATCACACCGAAGATGTGACCTATGGCGAGAGTGAGGTCGTGGAACAGTTTATGGCCGGGTTTATGCTGGGTGATAAGGTGATACGGCACTCGGTCGTGAAAGTGGCGAACTGATTCGCAGGGGCGGCCTTCGGCCGTCCGCTGTAGGAAATTTGATTTTAGTGTTAAAAGGGGCGGACGGCCAAAGGCCGCCCCTATAAAGGGCAATAGGCCCAACGATAAAATAACGGAGGTATAACGACATGGGTAAGATTATAGGCATTGATTTAGGCACAACCAATTCCTGCGTGGCAGTCATCGAGGGCGGGGAGCCGGAGATTATTGCGAACGCTGAGGGCAACCGCACCACGCCGTCTGTGGTGGCGTTTGCGAAAGACGGACAGCGGATGGTGGGACAGGTGGCGAAACGCCAAGCCATCACCAATCCCGACAGAACCATCGCCTCGATTAAGCGGGAGATGGGTACGAGCTATAAGGTGGACATTGACGGCAAGCAGTACACGCCGCAAGAGATTTCGGCTATGGTATTGCAGAAGCTGAAAGCGGACGCAGAGGCCTATCTCGGCGCACCGATTTCGGGTGCCGTCGTCACCGTGCCGGCGTATTTCACCGACAGCCAACGGCAGGCGACCAAGGACGCGGGCAAGATTGCGGGCCTCGACGTCAAACGTATCATCAATGAGCCGACGGCGGCGGCCTTGGCCTATGGGCTGGATAAGGAGCATGACCAGAAAATCATGGTCTACGACCTCGGCGGCGGGACCTTTGACGTGTCCGTGCTGGAGATCGGTGACGGCGTCATTGAGGTGCTGGCCACGGCGGGGAACAACCGTCTGGGCGGCGATGATTTTGACGAGGCGGTTATGTACTGGCTGGTGGCGGAGTTCAAGAAGGACAGCGGCATTGACCTCAAGAGCGATAAAGTCGCCATGCAGCGTCTGCGTGAGGCGGCGGAGAAGGCGAAGATTGAACTCTCCAGCGTGACCTCGACCAACATCAATCTGCCCTATGTCACAGCTGACGCGTCGGGGCCGAAGCACTTGGATATCACCCTCACACGGGCGAAGTTTAATGAGCTGACGCATGATTTGGTCGAAAAAACCGTCGGCCCCGTGAATCAGGCATTATCCGATTCGGGTTTGGCGGCGAAAGACTTGTCCAAGGTGTTGCTGGTCGGCGGCTCTACTCGAATTCCCGCCGTGCAGGACGAGGTGAAAAAGCTCACGGGCAAAGACCCGTTTAAAGGCATCAACCCCGACGAGTGCGTGGCGGCGGGCGCGGCGATTCAGGGCGGCGTACTCGGCGGTGATGTGGAGGGGATTTTGCTCCTCGACGTGACGCCCTTGTCGCTCGGCATTGAGACGCAGGGCGGCATCTGCACGAAGCTTATTGAGCGTAACACAACCATCCCCACGAAGAAGAGCCAGACTTTCTCCACGGCGGCGAATAACCAGACCAGCGTGGAAGTCAACGTGCTCCAAGGCGAGCGGGAGATGGCGCAGTATAACAAGTGTCTCGGCAAGTTCCACCTCACGGGTATCCCCGCGGCTCCCCGCGGTGTGCCGCAGATTGAGGTTACCTTTGACATCGACGCAAACGGCATCGTGAACGTCTCTGCGAAAGATTTGGGGACGGGCAAGGAACAGAACATTACGATTACGGCTTCGACGAATTTGAGCAAGGACGACATCGACAAGGCCGTCAAAGAGGCCGAACAGTATGCCGCTGAAGACGCCAAGCGGAAAGAGGAAGTCGAACTCCGCAATCAGGCTGACCAGATGGTGTATCAGGCGGAGAAGACATTGGAAGACCTCGGCGACAAGTTAGAAGAGGCGGACAAAACTGCCATCAAGGGCGGCATTGAAAAGGTGCAGGAAGCCCTGAAAGGCGAGGATTCGGAGATGATTCGCTTCGCCACCGAGGAGCTGACGAAGGCCTTGCAGACCGCAAGCGAAAAGCTCTATGCCCAAGGCGCACAGCCGGGCGCGGAGGGGGCAGGCGATGTCCCGCCCGAGGGCGATTATGTGGATGCGGATTATGAGGTCGTGGATGAGGACGAGAACGCATAAATTTTAATTGTAGGGGGCGATGCCACATCGCCCCGCGGTGATTATTACAGGACGAGGGGGCGGGCCGATGAGGGCATCGGCCCCTGCGTCTGTTATTCAGGAGAATGTGTATGGCGGGGACGAAGCGGGATTATTATGAGATTTTAGGGCTTTCGAAAGGGGCGGATGACGCTGCGATTAAGAAAGCCTTTCGGAAGTTGGCCAAGGAGCATCACCCGGATGTGAATCCGGGGAATGCGGAGGCTGAGGCGCGGTTTAAGGAAGTCAATGAGGCCTATGAAGTTCTTTCGGATGCCGACAAAAAAGCAAAGTATGACCAGTTCGGTCATGCGGGGGTAGACCCGAACTTTGCCGGTGCCGGCGGCGGGTATGACGCCTATGGCGGCTTCGGCGGGATGGACTTTGACCTCGGGGATATTTTGGGTTCTTTCTTCAACGGCTTCGGCGGCGGAGGGGCCGGTCGAAACGCGCCCCGCAAGGGAGAGAGCATCCACCTGGAGGTGACCGTCTCTTTCGAGGAGGCGGCTTTTGGCTGTGAACGGGAGGTCTCGGTGCCGACTGTTGTGGATTGCGAGACGTGCAAGGGCAGCGGGGCGGCTCCGGGGACTACGGCTGAGGTCTGCCCGCAGTGCCGTGGTACGGGTTCGGTGCAGACAGCGCGGCGGACGGCGTTCGGGGTGATGAACACCGCGGGGCCGTGTCCCAAATGCAACGGTACGGGCAAAATTATCCACCAGCCCTGCGAGACCTGTAAGGGGCGGGGTAAGGTGCGGAAGAATCAGAAAATTACGGTGAAAATCCCTGCGGGGATTGATGACGGGCAGACGGTTTCAATACGCGGCAAGGGCCATGCGGGGCAAAACGGCGGCCCGGCGGGTGATTTGCTCGTGACCGTGGCCGTGCGCCCGCATCCGACGTTCGAGCGGGACGGTACGAGTGTACATAGCCGCATTTCCGTGTCTGTCGTTCAGGCGATTTTGGGCGATGAGTTGGAGGTCGAAACGCTGGACGGCAAGGTGAAGTATACCATCCCCGAGGGCACGCAGTCCGGCACGGTGTTCCGCCTCAAGGGCAAGGGGGTTCCGTATCTGAACGCCGATCGGCGGGGAGATCAGTTCGTGACGGTCGCCGTGGAGATTCCCGGCGGGCTGAATGAGGCGCAGAAGGAACTGCTTGTGAAGTTTGGGGAGAGTATCGGCCAGACTGCCGCCGGGGGCGGAAAAGGTTTTTTTCGTAAGAAGCGGTAACTCCCCTGGTCAGCTGCGCTGATAACTGACGCCCCAAGAGCGCAAGGCGAAGCCGTAGTGCGATTGGATGGCGGAAGGAATGCCTGTGGTGCAGCCCCCTCAAAACGAGGGGGCCTAAGGGCAAGAGCCCGGAGCCTCCCTCGTTTACGAGGGAGGTGGCCGCCGCGAAGCGGCGGTCGGAGGGAGTTCGTGCGTAGGGGCGGCCATTGGCCGTCCGCTGTTGGATAGGTGCTGCAACGTTGAAGGGCGGACGGCCAATGGCCGCCCCTACAAGGGGTACACATGAAACATAACAAACCAAATACTCACCATACTGACATCGCCATTATCGGCGGCGGGGCCTCCGGGCTGGCCGCTGCGATTGCCGCCGCCCGTCACGGGGCGGCGGTTACGATTTTGGAGAAGCTGCCGCGTGTGGGCAAGAAAATCCTCGCCACGGGTAACGGGCGGTGTAATTTGGGGAATCTGTCGCAGGATGCGAAGCATTGCCGTGGATTCCCTCCCCCCGAGACGGTCTTGGCGCAATTTCAGGGCGAGGAGGCGTTTTTCCGCTCCCTCGGATTGCTTGTGCGGTCGGATGAGGCGGGGCGGCTCTACCCCGCCAGCGGACAGGCGAGTTCGGTATTGGACGCCTTGCGGCTGGAATGTGCCAGACTCGGAGTTGCGGAGATTTGCGCGTTTGATGTGCGGGAGATTCGCCCGTCGGACGGTGGGTTTTTGCTCCTGTCTTCGGATGGCAACACGGCACGGGCGCGGCGGGTGATTTTAGCCGCCGGGGGGTGCGCGGGGCCGCAGTACGGGACGGACGGTGCGGGTTTTCGCTTGGCGGAGGCCACGGGGCATACGGTGGCGAATCCCTTCCCGGTACTGGTACCGATTCCCGTGGAGCCGCAGCGGGTGCGCGCGCTCAAAGGTCTGCGTGTGCAGGCGAAGGTGACGGCATATCGTAACGGGCATTTCATGGCCGCGGAAGAGGGACAGGTGCAGTTTGCCGAGGGTGTGCTGTCGGGGATTTGCGTGTTCAATCTGGCGGCGTATCAGCCGGATGTGCTCTCACTGGATTTGCTCCCTTGGTGTGACGAGCCGCATGTGCTTTTGACAGAGGTGATGCAGACACGCGCTGCCGCTCTGCCGGAGGATCAGCTCACGGGGCTGTTCCCAAAGCGGATTGGGCAGGCCTTGCTCAAGGAGACGGAGATTACGGGTAAGCCGCTTGCGGACTTGGTGAAAGACTGGCGGTTCCCCGCAAAGCCCGCTACGAATTGGGAAGCGGCGCAAGCCACGGCGGGTGGTGTGATACATGTTACGAAAAATCTCGAATCTCTCGTTGTGCCGGGGCTTTATTTTGCGGGCGAGGTTTTGGGTGTCCACGGCGACACGGGCGGGTTTAATCTGCGGTGGGCGTGGGCGAGCGGGACGGTTGCGGGAGAGCAAGCGGCGAAGGGACTGGAACGATGAGGAAGATTACGGGTGTCAAAGCCCCGTTGGATTTTACGTCTGCGTGGGTACGGGACGAGGCCGCACGGCGATTGGGTGTATCTGCGGATACGCTCGGGTCGGTGCGGCTTTTGCGGAAATCGCTGGACGCGCGGCGGCGGAATATCCATTATGTGCTGACCATCGGTGCGGAGATGATTGACGAGGCTGTGTCTGCGGAGCAGTCACGGAAATTGCCCGACTGGCCGTTTGCGCATCCGCCTGTGGTGGTGGGCAGCGGGCCTGCGGGTTTGTTTGCGGCTTTGACCTTGGCGGAAGCGGGTGCGCGTCCGCTTGTTTTGGAGCGGGGCGATGACGTCGTCCTGCGGCGGGCGGCGGTGGAGCGGTTCTGGGCGGGCGGGGAACTTGATCCCGAGAGCAACGTTCAGTTCGGCGCGGGCGGTGCGGGGACGTTTTCAGACGGCAAGTTGACCACGGGTATCTCCGACCCGCGCATTGCCGAGGTGCTGCGAACCCTGCATCGCTGCGGCGCGCCGGAGGAGATTTTATACGAGGCGAAGCCGCATATCGGGACGGATTTGTTGATGGGTGTCGTGCAGAAGTTGCGGGCCGCCATTGAGGACTTGGGCGGCCGGATGTTGTTTCGGGCGAAGTTTGTTGATTTCCGCACCGAACGGGGTCGGGTGAGCCATGCGGTCTACGAGCGGGGCGGGGAGACGGTTACTGTGCCGACATCGCATATCATCCTCGCCACGGGTCACAGCGCACGGGATGTGTTCGAGCTTCTGCATGAGCGGGGTGTGGCCTTGCAGCAGAAGCCCTTTGCCGTGGGGGTGCGGATTGAGCATCCGCAAGCGGTGATTGACAAGGCGATGTATGGGGATATGGCGGGGTTGCCGCTTTTACCGCCTGCCGACTATAAATTGGCGGTGCGCTTGCCTTCCGGGCGGGGGGTATATACCTTTTGTATGTGTCCCGGCGGGGTGGTGGTTGCCGCCGCTTCGGAGCCGGGGGGCGTGGTGGTGAACGGCATGAGTTACCACGCAAGGGACGGCGAAAATGCGAACAGCGCGCTCTTGGTAGGCGTTGCGCCGGGGGAGTTCGGGTCGGCGCACCCCTTGGCGGGGGTGCAGTTCCAGCGGGAGATTGAGGCGCGGGCGTATGGACTGACGGGGCAGTATTTGGCTCCGAACTGTACGGCGGGCGAGTTGCGGGATGGGCGGGCGAACGCAGTTCGTCCTTGCGGGGTGATGCCGAGTTATAAGCCCGGCACGACACCCGCCTTGCCGCGTGCGTATTTGCCGCCGTTTGTGGCGGAGGCTCTGCGCGACGCGCTGCCTTTGTTCGGCAGGAAGTTACGCGGGTTTGATGCCCCCGAGGCCGTGCTCACGGGGCCGGAGGCGCGGAGTTCCGGCCCCGTGCGAATACTAAGGGGCGATGACGGATGTAGTGTGAGTGTACCCGGTCTCTATCCTAGTGGTGAGGGTGTGGGGTATGCCGGGGGGATTATGTCGGCGGCTGTAGATGGGGTTCGGACGGTGGAGCGAATGTATGATTATACGATTTTGAATGAATAATATTCACATTGGGCAATGGTTTCTGTACGCGAAACCTCCCTTTCCGAGAGAGGTGACAGGCTTAGCCTGACGGAGGATTGCCCTTGCCCTGAAAATTCCCCTCCTTGGAGGGGTGCCGCCGCAGGCGGTGGGGTGGTTTCCCTTCGCAGGGGCGGGGTTCCGTCCATGCAATGACGTTCAAAACGCAAATTGCACGGGACAATGAGGGCATCGCGCCCTACAGACATGCGCACACCCCGCAGAACCACCCCGTCAGGCTTCGCCTTCCACCCCCTCCTTGGAGGGGAATAAGGGCAATCCTCAGTCAGCGTCGCTGACAGCTCATTTGGTAAAGGAGAGCCTTCGCGGCTTATGTTGCATTTGCCGCAGAGAGACAGGGATATGATTAGAAATGACGGACGGCCAATGGCCGCCCCTACATTGCGGTCAATGATTTTGTTTTAGCTTTTCAAAATTCTACTTGCATAAAAATTCATAACATGCTATACTATCAAGAATCGAAACTATCAACAGGAGCATACGCCCATGAAACCACGCATATTCATCGACGGCCGAGAAGGCACCACGGGTCTGCAAATTGATGCACGTCTCCACGGGCGCACGGATATCGAACAGATTATTATTCCCGATGCCCTCCGCAAAGATACGGCGGCGCGGACGGCGCGGCTGAATGCGGCGGATTTGGTCTTCCTCTGCCTGCCGGACGCGGCGGCACGGGAGGCGGTGGAGCTGATTGAGAACCCCCGTACACGGGTGATTGACGCATCCACGGCGCATCGGACGATACCCGGTTGGGTGTACGGTTTCCCCGAACTCACGCACACACGGCGGGGCGAGGTGAGAGAAGCTCTGCGGGTGGCGAACCCCGGCTGTCACGCCACGGGTTTTTTGGCGATGGTCGCCCCATTGGTCGCGGCCGGCGTTTTGGCGGCGGATGCGACGGTGCCCTGTCACTCGCTTACCGGTTATTCCGGCGGCGGGAAAGCAATGATTGCCGCATACGAATCCGAGGGTCGGCCTGCGGATTTGGATGCGCCGCGGATTTACGGCTTGGGGCTGAGACATAAGCATCTGCCGGAGATGATGACGCAGGCGGGGCTCACGATGCCGCCGCTGTTTACGCCGATTGTGGGTGATTATTATGCGGGGATGGCTGTATCGGTCTTGCTTCATCGGGGTATGACGGGCGGTGTGACATCAGAGGAATTGCAGGGCATTCTGGCGGCGCATTACGAGGGCGAACGATTTGTGTCCGTTGCCCCTTTCGGCGGTGAAGAGACACTCGCCGCGCCCGGTTTTATCGAGGCAAATGCCCATGTCGGGACGAATGATTTGGAGATTCTCGTGTTCGGTAACGGTGAGCAGACCTTGCTCTGTGCCCGATTTGATAATCTGGGCAAGGGTGCATCGGGTGCGGCGGTACAGAATATGAATTTGATGTTGGGGTTGGATGAAGCGGCGGGGTTATAATACTGTAGGGCGCGATGTCCGCATCGCGCCGCCGATCCCATAGACACGATACACGGCGCGATGCGGACATCGCGCCCTACAAGGAGGATAAACCATGCAACAAATACCCGGCGGCGTGTGTGCCGCACAAGGATTCTCGGCGGGGGGCGCGCATTGCGGTCTCAAGAAAGTAAAGCCTGACCTCGCGCTTATCGTCTCTGCCGTGCCTGCTGCTGCGGCGGCTACTTATACGAAGAACGTGGTGCAGGCCGCACCCCTGCATGTGACGAAGCGGCATCTGGCTGACGGGATGCTCAGCGCGGTAATCGTCAACAGCGGTAACGCCAACGCCTGTGCGCCGGATGGGGAGGCGAATGCGTTCGCCATGTGCGCCTCGGCAGCCGAGGCTTTGGGCCTTGCGGCAGAGCAGGTGGCGGTGTCCTCGACCGGGGTAATCGGTGTGTCTATGACGCCGAAAATGCCCTTGGTACAGAACGGAATTGCTTCGCTTGCGGAGTCGCTTACTGCGGACGCGGCGGGTTCGGACGCGGCGGCGAAAGCGATTATGACCACGGATTTGACACAGAAAGAAATGGCGGTACAGCTCACGCTGGGCGGTAAGACCGTTCACTTGGGCGGCATTGCCAAGGGGAGCGGGATGATTCACCCGAATATGGGGACGATGCTCTGCTTCCTCACGACGGACGCGGCGATTGCGCCCGCGCTTCTCAGCCGTGCGCTGGGACTGGCGGTGGAGCGGAGCTTCAACCGCATCTCCGTGGACGGGGACAGTTCGACGAATGATTTTTGCCTCATCATGGCGAATGGACTGGCTGGGAATGCGGAAATTTGTGAAGAGAACGCCGACTATGCGGCCTTTTTGGCCGCCCTTACGGATATTTGCGTCTATCTGGCGCGAGAGATTGCGGCCGATGGTGAGGGGGCGACGCACCTTATCACTTGCACGGTAAAAGGTGCGCCGGATGAGGAGATTGCCACGACGATTGCACGGAGTGTAATCAGTTCCTCTTTGGTCAAGAGTGCTGTGTTCGGCAAGGATGCCAACTGGGGGCGCATCCTTTGCGCTATGGGATATGCGGGCGTGAACTTTGACCCGGAGCGGGTGTCTGTGTCCTTCGCCAGCGAGGCGGGAGAGGTTCCCGTGTGTAAAAACGGCCGAGGGCTTAGTTTTGACGAGGAACTTGCGCTGAAAGTTCTCACGCCGCATGAGGTGGAGATTTGCATCGACATGGCGCAGGGGAATGCGGAGAGCACCTGTTGGGGTTGTGATTTGACCTATGAATATGTGCGGATTAACGGGGAGTATCGGTCGTGATTGCGGGAGGTGTTCCCGCATGGAATCCGCCCTACGAAATGCAGAAAACGGAGATGATACCATGAATCATATCGATAGAGCAACCGTCCTCGCTGAAGCTTTGCCCTATATCCAAAAATACAGCGGGCAGACCATCGTCATCAAATACGGCGGCAACGCCATGACCTCGCCGGAGCTGTTTGACGCCGTTATGGGTGACATGGTACTTCTTGGCCTTGTCGGTGTACGCGTCGTCGTCGTCCACGGCGGCGGGCCGGAGATTAGCGAGGCTTTGGAGAAAGTAGGCAAGGAGTCCCGCTTTGTGGAGGGCTTGCGCTACACGGACGAGGAGACGATGGAAATCGTCCAGATGGTACTCTGCGGGAAGATTAACAAGAATCTGGTGGATACGCTGGGGCGTTTGGGCGGCAGGGCGTTGGGGCTTTGCGGGATGGACGGCGGGATGCTGAAAGCCCGGCAGTTAAAGTTGGACGACGGGCGGGACTTGGGCTTGGTCGGCGATATCACCGAGGTAGACCCGCGGCCCGTGGTGGACGCTTTGGAGTGCGGCTACATCCCCGTGGTGTCCACGGTGGCGCAGGGGATAGACGGGCCGCACGCTTACAACGTCAATGCCGACACCGCCGCCAGTAAGTTGGCGAGTGCCTTGGGTGCGGCGAAGCTGATTTTGCTGACCGATGTGCGTGGGCTCTTACGTGACAGGACGGATGAGACGACCTTGATTTCTAAAGTCAAGGTGAGCCAGGTACCCTGTTTGGTGAAAGACGGGGTCATTTCCGGCGGGATGATTCCGAAGATTGACTGCTGTGTCGAGGCCGTGCGCCAGGGGGTGCATGATGCCTTGATTTTAGATGGCCGCGTGCCGCATTCGATTCTGGTCGAGATGCTGACGGACAAGGGCGCGGGGACGATGATTTTGCCATAGGGCATTTATTTGTAGGGGGCGGCGTCTCGACGCCCCGCGGCATTGCGCATATGGCGTGCGGGGCGTCGGGGACGCCGCCCCCTACGGGATTACTCCCCCGGTCGTCTGCGATCGGAGGGAGTAAGCTTAGAACCAACTCACAATGCGAAACAATCGGAGGACAAAATTTTGAACAGCAAAGAACTAATCCAACTCCACGACCAATATATTATGGGTACATACGGACGTTTCCCCATTGCCATCTCCCACGGACAGGGGGCGAAGCTTTACGATTTTGACGGGAAGTTGTATATTGATTTCGCATCCGGCATCGGGGTGGCATCCGTCGGGCACGGGAACCCGGCTTGGGCGCAGGCGATTGCAGACCAAGCCGTGCGGCTGGGGCATGTGTCAAATTTGTACTACACGGAGCCTGCGGCGCGGGTGGCGGAGACGCTCTGCGAGCGGACGGGGATGCGCAAGGTGTTTTTCTCAAACTCCGGGGCGGAGAGCAACGAGGGCTTGATTAAGCTTGCTCGGAAATACAGCCGCGACAAGTACGGGGCGGGGCGGAGCAAGGTTGTGACCTTGCTGCAATCTTTCCACGGACGTACGGTCACGACGCTTGCGGCTACGGGACAGGACGTGTTTCATCAACACTTTTTCCCGTTCACGGAGGGCTTTTGCCATGTGCCTGCGGGCGATATGGCGGCACTCCAAGCCGCCTGCGGAGATGATACTTGCGCCGTCATGCTGGAGTTGATTCAGGGAGAGGGCGGCGTTTTGCCCTTGGAGCGGGACTATATCCAACAGGTGGCGGCGTTTTGTAAAGAGCGGGATTTGCTCTTGCTCATTGATGAGGTGCAGACCGGCATCGGGCGCACGGGGCATTTATTTGCGTTTCAGCAGTACGGCATCACTCCGGACGCGGTGAGTTTTGCGAAAGGCATCGCCGGCGGCGTGCCGTTCGGCGGTTTCCTTGCGGGAGAGATGTGCTGCGATGTCCTCGGCCCGGGGACGCATGCCACGACCTACGGCGGTAACCCGCTCGGTGCGGCGGCGGCGCAAGTGGTGTTGGAGACGTTGACGGAGGAAATGCTGGCCGAGGTTGCGGAGAAAGGCCGATATATCCAAGAGAACATTGCGGCAATGGGCAGTCCCTACGTAGCGGAAATTCGAGGTTTAGGGCTGATGATAGGCGTTGTCCTCAAGGATGTGGGCCATAAGGAAGTGGTGGGACGGCTGAACGATGCGGGCTTGCTTGCGCTGACGGCGGGGAGTGAGACGTTACGGTTTTTGCCGCCGCTCACGATTAGTTATGAAGAAATTGACGCAGGGCTTGCTATTTTGCAGTCTGTGATTGTATAATTGTAATGATAACTGATGGGACGTAGGGGTCGATGCCCACATCGGCCTGGTCTTTTTTATACGTGATGATTGCGGGCCGATGTGGGCATCGGCCCCTACTGTACACTAGGAGGTTCATATGCAAAAGCACCTACTCAAACTGCTCGACTACTCCCGTGCGGAGATTGAGGAAATCCTCAACGTGGCCGATCAGCTCAAGTATGAGCAAAAGAACGGTATTCCGCATAGTTTCCCCCGCGGGAAGACCTTGGCGATGATTTTTGAAAAGAACTCCACCCGTACACGGGTTTCGTTCGAGACGGGCATCTTCCAACTCGGCGGGCATGGGATTTTTCTGTCGAGTACCGCCAGTCAAATCGGGCGGGGCGAGCCGATTGCCGACACGGCGCGGACGTTGGCGCGGTACTGCGACTGCATCATGATTCGTACCTACGCCCACGAGACGGCGGAGGAACTTGCGAAATGGTCCGACGTGCCTGTCATCAACGGTCTGACCGACCGCTACCACCCCTGCCAAGTGCTGGCCGACCTCATGACCATTCGGGAACACAAGAGCCGCTTAGAGGGCTTGAAGCTCTGCTATATCGGGGACGGGAACAACATGGCGAACTCGCTTATCGTGGGCGGCCTCAAGTGCGGGATGGATGTGTCTGTCGCCTGCCCCGAGGGCTACGGGCCGCACCGGGAGGCATTGGAGTTCGCCGCCACCGTGACGGGAGCCAAGTTTACGCTCGTCGCTAACCCCAAGGAGGCCGCAGCAGGGGCCGATGTCATTGTCACCGATGTCTGGGCCAGTATGGGGCAAGAGGGCGAGGCCGAAAAACGTAAGATTGCGTTTGCGGGCTATCAGGTGAACGATGCACTCATGGCTTTGGCCGCGCCGGGCTGTATGGTGCAGCATTGCCTGCCCGCGCACAAGGGTGAGGAGATAACGGAGGAAGTCTTTGAGGCGCACGCCGGGGAGATTTTCGACGAGGCGGAGAATCGGCTTCATGCGCAGAAGGCGGTTATGACCTTGCTCATGCAATAAACACGGGTGTTTTTGTAGGGCGCGATGTCCTCATCGCGCCGCATCATCCTCTTGAAATCTATGCACGGCGCGATGAGGACATCGCGCCCTACGATTGGAGAGAATTTCCATGACAAAACCATTTATTATACGCAAAGTAAAATCGCTGATTCCTTATTTCTTACTGGCCTTGGCCGTGATTGTGGCGTATCAAATTATTAGTCAGGTGAGCGGGATTGCGGACGGTGTTCGGTGGATTTGGGGCATCGTTTCGCCGTTTTTCTATGGCTTTTTGATTGCGTATATTCTTAACATCCCGGCGTCCGGTATCCAATGGCTTCTGGGAAAAACACGGGTCAAACTTATTGTTCGATTCAAGCGGCCGCTGAGCATTTTGCTGGTATTTCTACTGCTGATTTTGTTCGTGGCCCTGCTTTTGAATCTGCTGATTCCCGCCCTGATTGACGGTATAAACCTCTTCATCTCCAATTTTGATACACACTACGCAAATGCCATGGGTGTGATTCATAATATCAACAATATGGATTTATTTGGGTTACACATTGATGTAGACGGGATTGCGCAGGATGTCTTAGGCGGAATACAGGCTTGGTTGCAAAACTTCACTTTGGATAACCTCGCGGCACCCATCAATGCGGTAATCGGGGCGTCGGGCGCGGTGTTCGGCGGGCTGTTCCGTTTCTTTTTGGCGATGGTTTCCTCCATTTACATTTTGGCCGGGAAAGATAAAATCAAAGGCTTTTTCAGCCGGGCACTCCGGGCGTTTACGCCTGTGAAGGTAAACGACGGTATCATCAAATACGTCTGGTCGCTCAGCCGGAATTTTAAGCGATATATCTACGTGCAGACGATTGACGGTCTTATTCTCGGTACGCTTGCGACCATTGCGCTCTGGATTATGGGGTCTCCCTATGCCTTGATACTTGGATTGATGCTGGGTATCGTGAACTACATTCCTTATTTCGGGTCAATTTTCGGAACCGCCGTGGCGGTCATCGTGGTCGCATTTACACAGGGGCTTACTTCGGGTGTGATTGCACTAATCGGGCTTCTAGTGATACAGCAGTTTGATGCGAACTTCATCCAGCCCAAATTGATGGGCGGTTCTTTCTCACTCAATCCATTGCTGATTATCATCAGCATTACCGTCGGCGGTGCCTTGGCAGGGATTTTGGGTATGCTTGTGGCGATTCCGATTATCTCGGTGCTCAAGGACATGATGGATAATGTCATCGCCTACTACGAGCGCAAGCGGTCTCTCGTGCCGCAGGGTGCGGCAGACGCGGATGCCGCCGAAGAAGTTGATGAATAAATAAGCGAAAGGGCTGACGCAGATGCGTCAGCCCTTTTTTAAATCCGTCCACCGCAGGCCGGACACGATTCACTATTGCTCTTCACGAAACGAAATCACCCTTTGATTCTCACTACCTCGCCAATTCAGGGTGAGACTTCTTTGCGCTTCGATGTAGGGCCCGTCTACGAGGACGTCGATTTCTCGGAGCAATACCTCGGTCTCGGGCATCGCTTGGAGCTCTTCCAGCGTCCAGCCGGAGTAGCACCAGACATTCAGCCCGGCATCGTGCGCGGCACGGGCGAGTACTGCGCAATCTTCCGCTTGGAGAAAGGGTTCGCCGCCTGTGAGGGTCAGACCGTCGGTGAGGGGGTTATTCAGCATATCGGCGATAATGGCCTCGACCGCCACCTCTTGGCCGCTGTTTGGGTCGTGGGTCTCAGGGTTGTGGCAGCCGGGGCAGCGGTGGGGGCAGCCCTGCGTGAAGACGACGTAGCGCAGACCGGGGCCGTCTACGATGGAGTCGTGGATGGTGTTGCGGATGCGCATGGGGTGTTCCTCCGTTGGGGTGGGTGTTGACAAAGGGGCTTTGGGGCGGGTATAATAGACATATGAAGAGGGAATTGCCGCTTGTGACGGGCGGCCCAGTCCTCTATAATGAGAGTGAGACGCCTTAGTCTATAAGGCGTCTCACGTTATTTATCCTTGATTTTACACAAGGTGATAACGGCCAGGACAAACGTTGCCAAGGTCAAAAGAACCTCATATGTAACGTAAGTATCCATAGCATCACCCCCTTTCACAAGGGAGTGACCGAGCCGCCTAGCGGCAATTCCAATAGCATTATATAGGGTTTTGGGGGTTATAGCAAGTTTTTTGCGCGTATCCCCGCAAAAAATCGGGGACTTTGTCTTTGATTTTTTTCTACCAGCATTTAAAACAATGTCACCTGGCTTGTATCCGGCAAGCCGTCCAGCACACCGAGCAACTTTAACTGCTCAATGTGCGCGACGGACACCTTCGGACACCGCGCCAGCAAGTCCTCTACCGAGAGAAACGGTCCGTCTTCCCGATAGGTTACGATATCCACCGCCGCCGTGTCGCCGAGGCCCGCTACGGCGGTGAAAGGCGGAGCCAACGTATCGCCCTCAATTTGGAACTTCAGAGCGTCCGACTTGTAGAGGTCAATTTCGCTGAAGCTGTAGCCCCGCAGGTGCATCTCGTAGCAGACCTCCAGCGTGACGAGCATGGTCTCCTCTATGGGCGTGGGGTCGGGGTTTCTGTTGATTTCATTGATTTTGTTGCGGATAACATCCAGTCCCCGGCACATGAACGCCGCATCAAAGGCTTTGGCGCGGACGGTGAAGTAGGCACTATAGAACGCCAGCGGGCGGTGTACCTTGAACCAAGCGATGCGGAAAGCCATCATGACGTAGGCCACGGCGTGGGCTTTCGGGAAGAGGTATTTGATTTTTTGGCAGGATTCGATGTACCATTGCGGTACGCCGCTCTGTTCCATGGCGGTTTTCCACGGGGGTTTGAGGCCGCGGCCTTTTCTAACGCTCTCCATAATATCGAAGGCCATGCTCGCCTCTACGCCTTTTTCTATAAGAAAGAGCATGATGTCGTCCCGACAGCCGATGACTTCGGTAATGGATGCCGTACCGCCTAAAAGAAGATCTTTGGCATTACCGAGCCAGACGTCCGTGCCGTGGGAGAAGCCGGAGAGGCGGATGAGTGTGTCAAAGGCTTCTGGCTTGGTGTCGTTTAACATTTCCCGGGTAAACCGCGTGCCGAATTCGGGGACGGCGATGGTGCCCGTGGGGCCGATGGTGGGGTCGTCATCCGGCAGGCCGAGGGCGGCGGGGGTGCGGAAGATGCTCATGGTTTCGGGGTCGTCTAAGGGGATGGTGCGGGGGTCTATGCCGGTGAGGTCTTGCAGGACTTTGAGCATACTGGGGTCGTCGTGGCCGAGGAGGTCGAGCTTTAAGAGCGTGTCCTCCATGGCCTTGTACTCGAAGTGGGTGGTGATGATGCCGGAATCCTTATCGTCCGCCGGGTGCTGGACGGGGCAGAAATCGGAGATTTCATTGGTCTGCGGGATGATGACCAGCCCCCCGGGGTGTTGACCCGTGGTGCGTTTGACACCGACTAAGCCCTCGGAGAGCCGCGCCTCTTCGGCACGGGTGACGATGCGGTTGCGTTCTTCGAGGTATTTCTTGACATAGCCGAAAGCTGTTTTAAACGCAATCGTACCCACGGTGCCGGAGCGGAAGACGTGGTCGGCCCCGAAGAGGGCGATGGTCTCCTTGTGCGACCTCGCCTGATACTCGCCGGAGAAGTTGAGGTCGATGTCGGGCGTCTTATCGCCCTTGAAGCCGAGGAAGGTGGCGAAAGGGATATCGAAGCCGTCTTTTTCGTAGTCCGTGCCGCAGTTCGGGCATTTGGCATCCGGCATGTCCGCACCGCAGCCGTAGTCTGCGCCGGAGTCGAAGTCGGCATGTCGGCATCCGGGACAGCGGTAGTGGGGTTTGAGGGAGTTCACCTCGGTAATCCCCGCCAGATAGGCCACGATGCTGGATCCGACAGAGCCGCGGGAGCCGACCAGATACCCGGCCTTGAGACTGCCCTCAACCAGTTTTTGCGCACTCATGTAGATGACGTCATAGTCGGCATCGGTGATGGGGTCGAGTTCCTCCTTGACGCGGATGCGCACATCGTTGGGCGGGTCGGGGCCGTAGAGGGCTTCGAGTTTTTCGTAGACGAGGCTTTCCAGTTGCGCCTTGGAGCCCTCGATTTTGGGCGAATGGAGCGTCTGCGGCAGAGGGGGCATGTCCTCGCAGAGAGCGGCAATGGCCTGCGGGTTTTTTACCACGACCTCTTGCGCTTTGGCCGCACCGAGATAGGCGAACTCTTCCAGCATCTCATCGGTGGACTTGAGGTAGAGCGGCAAAGGATTATCGCTGTCGGCCATTTTTTTACTGGCGAGCAGGATGCGTCTGTACTCTTCGTGTTCGGGGTGGAGGAAGTGGACATCGCCCGTGGCGACTACGGGCTTGTCCAGCTCTTCGCCCAGTCGGACGATCTCACGGTTGATGTCCCGCAGAGCTTCTATGTTTTTGACCTTGCCCTGTTCCACCAAGAACATATTGTTACTGACGGGCTGGATTTCTAAGTAGTCGTAGAACTTCGCAATACGCATGACTTCGCCGTGGGGCTTACCGTCCAAAATGGCCGAAAACACTTCGCCCGCCTCGCAGGCGGAGCCGATGATGAGGCCGTCTCTGTGCGCCATGAGCAAACTCTTGGGAATGCGGGGGACACGGCGGTAGTGGTGCAGGTGTCCGGCGGAGATGAGTTTGTAGAGGTTTTTAAGGCCGATTTTGTTCTTGGCAAGCAGGATAATATGGCGGTTGGGGCCGCCTTTTTTCTCGCTCCCATTGCCCAACGCGGACAGCCGGGGGGTGATTTGGTCTACGGTTTCCACGCCCTCCTCACAGAGACGGACGAGGAAATGCTCCATCATGTGCGCCACGGTTTTGGCATCGTCCACGGCGCGGTGGTGGTTGAAGTTGGGCAGGCCGAGGTGTTCGGCGACGAGGTTTAGGCGATGCTTTTGCAGCCCGGGCAGGAGAGCTTGCGCCATAGGCAGGGTATCGATGGCGACCTTATCTAAATCCATCCCCGAACGTTCGGCTGTGGCGAGGAGGAAGCCCACGTCGAATCCTGCGTTGTGGGCGACGAGGGGGCTGTCCCCTGCGAAGTCGAGGAACGCTTTGAGGGCATCGGCAGGCTTTGGCGCGCCCGCTACGTCCGAATCTTTGATGCCTGTGAGTTTGGTGATGTTGTAGGGGATGGGTTTGCCGGGATTGACGAAAGTTTGGAACGTGTCCAAAATCTCACCGCCGCGGAAGCGGACCGCGCCGATTTCCGTCATGGCTTCTTGTTTGGGGTTCAGGCCCGTGGTTTCGAGGTCAAAGGCCACAAATTCGCTGTCCAGCGGAATCGGACAGGGGCCGGAGACGACGGGCTTGTCGTCGCAGTCGTTGAAGAAGTAGCCCTCCAAACCGAAGATGACCTTGAGGCCGTGCTTCTGCCCTGCTTTGTAGGCATCGGGGAAATTGTGCGCCACGCCGTGGTCGGTGACAGCGATGGCGGGGTGACCCCATGCGGCGGCTTGGGCGACTGCGGCGGCGGGTTTGGTCAATCCGTCGAGGGCGGACATGTTCGTGTGGAGGTGGAGTTCGACCCGCTTTTCCTCGGCGGTATCTTCCCGTTTGGGGGCTTCGCCGACGTTGATGTCGGCGGGTTCGAGGCTTAGATCGCCATCGTAACGGTTGAAGCTGACGTGGCCGCGGATGTGGAGGTACATGCCGTTTTTGATTTTAGAGCAGAGGGCTTCGCCCTCTTTGGCGTCGGGGAAGAATTTGGAGACACGGACGCTGCCCGTGTAGTCGGTGACGGAGAAGCTGAGCACCCACGCGCCCCGCTTTTCGATGTGGCGGTGTTCGGCACCGAACACTTCCCCTGCGATGTGGACGCGGCCGGATTCGAGGTTCACTTCCCGCATGGGCATGGGCGCGCCTTTGGGTGGACGGCCGTTGCCGTAGAGAGATTTGAGGGGAGACGGGCGGCCGGGGGCGGTTGTCCCTGCGGGGGCGGGTTTGTCCGTTCCGCTTGGTGTAGGGACAGAGGCTGCTGCGGGGTAGTCCGCTCGGACGTAGACACTCCTCAGCCCGTAGGCGGCGGCGAGTTCGCGCTCTATGGTGCTGACCTCCACCGGGGCCACGGGGCCGCCCGGGAAGCGGATGGTAATTTCCATATGAAGACGTTCCCGCTCGATGGTGACAGCGGGGACGAGGGCGTTTTGCAGCAGGGTGCGTTGGTGGGGAGCGTTGCAGCAGTCGAACATTTCGTAAAAGGGGTGGTTGCTCATGGTATCCTCGCTTGTGTAGGGGCGGCCCTGCGTGGCCGCCCTGTGTGTGGTAAAATTATTAGAACGGCGGACGACCGAGGACGGTCGTTTCTACGGATGCGTGTTATGGGTGACAAGAAGTGTTAGCCCGGGTTGCGGGCCAACACTTCCGGTTAGGTGCGTTCGTTTTTTCAGACAATCGAAAGTCTATGCGGTTTCCGATGTGTATGCGTGAACTCGTCTCGGGGCGGCGAGGGTGAGCGCGGCGGCGAGGAGGGAAGCATAGCTGTAAACTACAATGGGCGAAAACGGCGGCACAGCCATCCAAACGGCCATGAGGCCTCCTGCCAAAGAGAGTAAGAACAGAATCCACAGGATGATGGTGATGAGCAAAATAATGCTGAAAGCCGTGCGTTTGTGGGCGTCTCTGAAGAACATAACACAGAAAGCGGCCGTGTGAATGACACCCGCCGCGAGCCAAAACATGCCAACATGGCCGCCGAGAAACAGCGAAGGGATAAAATATGCAAGGATTGCGAGTATCTGTAAACCCAAAGCAAGAGCGCGCAGGACTTTGTTTTTCCGTTTCATGTTGTGCCCCCTAATGATATGCCGCAAGCAAGAGTGCTTCCAAGAAAAGGGAAAACGCTCGCATGTTTGCGTCTATTTTCCCGGGCCAAGCTTCGTTGATATAGGCCATGTTGTCCTGCGGGCTGTGGAGTACGCGCATCATATCCCAAGATACAACCATATAATCCATGTCATACCAGCCGTCTATCGCATCATATCCCACCAAGAACATTGCCGTGTGTCCCCAAGGAAGAAACGCCAAGTGGTCACTCGGGCCGAATACACCGTCCGGCCAAGCGTGGAAGGTGATGCCGTGTTCGACATACATGTCCGTTGCGATGCTGTCCCATGTCTCTGTGATGCGGTTGGTGCCGGGGCGGCCGTTTGTATCATAGCCTCCCATGTAGAACAAATCCGGCCCTTCTAAGAGGATATCGGCGTTTATCATGAATAAGATGTTATCATGTTCCGTCTGAGATAGGGAATTTGCATAGTAATGGGCACCCAAGAGACCGCCCTCTTCCGCGCCGAAGAACATATAGATAATGGTGTAATAATTATCTGTCTCAAGCATACGCTGTGCGCTCTCCAGAAGCAGGGCCGTACCCGAGGCGTTGTCACTGGCACCGGGGAACATTACGGTGTCATAGTGCGCACCGACGATGATGGTTTTCTCGCTTCGGCCCGGTACGGTGAGGATTACATTTTGGCTCAGGCGGGAGTTTCGCATACCGAAGTTTACGAAAGGGGAGCTGTCAATAAAATATGCGATATGCGAGGTGAGGGCCATGTATGTCAGGCTCTCCGCGTCTGCCAAGCTGAATTCCTGTACCTCTATATCGTCCCACGTATAGCCCATGGCGAGGAGCACTTCGATTAGCCATGCGGCGGTGTACATTTCCCGGTAAGAAAAGAAGAATCGATTATAGAAGTCGTCATTTAAAATTTCGATGTAAGCTACGGACGCTTGCCCGTGGGGGGTATCTGCGGCGATGTGCGGGATTTGTCTGCTTGCCGTGAAATTGGCGGGGACGAATGAGATGTCGGTATCCCCGCTGTCCCGTATGCCGCTGACGATGCCGACCAAGCCGACGAGCAATACGACCGCAGTCATCATGATGACTGTGCCTTTGCATTTCATATGGGGTCCCCCTTTCATCTCAGAAACATCATGTCATTTTACCACAATGCCTGTCGAATTTCCAGAGGTGATTATCCGCTTATTGTGCTATCATCTCCATCAACGCATCCACCAACCTATCCATCGGCACCTTGCCGACCGTCTCGCCGTGGCGGAACAATAGCCCCTCCCCCGCCCCGCCCGCGATGCCGAAATCGGCAGCAGACGCTTCGCCGGGGCCGTTGACGGCACAGCCCATGACAGCTACGGTAATCTCCCGCGTGCTATCCGCCAGTCGTTGTTCGACTTCGCGGGCGAGGGGGATGAGGTCAATGTTACACCGCCCGCAAGTGGGGCAGGAGACGATGTTCGGGCCGAAGCGGCGCAAACCCAAGCTCTGCAAGATGGCACGGGCGGCTTTGATTTCCTCCGCGGGGTCATCGGTCAGGGACACACGAATGGTATCGCCGATGCCGTCTAGGAGCAGACTGCCGATGCCGATCGCGCTTTTGACGGTACCCATATAGGCTGTCCCCGCCTCGGTCACGCCGAGGTGGAGCGGGTAGCTCGTCCGGCTGTGGAGCAGGCGATAGGCCGCCACGGTATCGGGGACGCTTGAGCTTTTGACGGAGAGACAGATGTCGTCGAAATCGAAGCGGTTTAGAAGTGCTGTGTGATACAGCGCACTTTCCACCATAGCCTCCGGTGTATGACCGAATTTGGCGACGATATCCCGCTCCAATGACCCGCCGTTGACGCCGATACGGATCGGAAGTCCCCGTCCGGTACAGGCGGCCGCGACTTGCCGTACCCTGTCGTCATCTCCGATATTGCCGGGGTTGATGCGGATGCCGTCCGCCCCTGCGGCGGCGGATTCGAGGGCGAGGCGGTAGTCGAAGTGGATGTCGGCCACGAGAGGGATATGTATTTGCTCTTTAATCTGCGCCAGCGCGTGTGCCGCCGCTAAGTCGGGGACGGCGAGGCGTATGAGTTCACAGCCTGCGGCCTCCAACCGATGGATTTGCGCCACGGTGGCGGGGATGTCGCCTGTTTTGGTGGAGGTCATGGACTGGACGACAACAGGGGCGCCGCCCCCGATAGGGACGCCGCCCACGGTGATTTGTTTGCGTGTGGTGGTGTTCAAGGTGTTGTCCTTTCGGGTATTTTGTAGGGGCCGATGCCCACATCGGCCCGTGGTTATTGCAGGAGATGCGGGTCGATGTGGGCATCGACCCCTACAATTACCGCGCCGCTATCTGTATAATATCATTGAAAATAATATAAATCATAAACCCGAACAAAAGTGCCAGTCCGGCGGTGTTGATATAGTTCTCGACTTTTTGGGGTACTTCTTTGCGTGTAATTTTCGCAATTGCCGCCGTGACTAACATGAGGAATATCCGCCCGCCGTCGAGACCCGGGATGGGCAGGAGATTCATCATGGCCACGCTGATGGAGATGAAAGCCGCCAACATCGCCAGACTCAGGGTGGCATCTCTGGCTGTTTCCGCTGTCGTGCCGACTTGGTGCATAATGTCCACGATGCCGACGACGCTGGAGACGTCCTCCATCCCTGCTTGACCGCTCGTGAACATGCGGAACATGAGGGGGATTTGACGCATGAGATCCCGGGTCTGGTTCCAAGTGTGACCTAATCGGTCACCGAAGGTGGGGTTGTCAATGCGCTCGAAGTAGAAACCGAAGCGGGGGGCGGAAGGGTTGCCCTCGGCGTCGTAGAAGATCTGCCGTTGGAGGGGGAGGTCGTTTAGCTCCACTCTTTGTCCGTCGCGGATGACGACGATATCCACCGTGTCGCCGGTGCGCATTTCGAGGAGCATATCGATGTTGGGGCGTTGATACACACGTACGCCGTCAATGCTGTGAAATTGGTCGCCTACCATAAAGCCCTGCTCTCCCGCAAGCGGGAGGCCGTCGGCCAGCCCGGATAGTGTGGTCGTGGACAGAACGGGTAAGGCCCCGGCGACGAGAAGCAAAATCAAGAACCCTGCTGCAATGTTCATCACAGACCCGGAGGCGAAGATGATAATCCGCTTCCAAATTGGTTTGGTGAAGAGACTTTTGTCGCCCTGTATCTCGTTGTCATCCCCGTCCAATGCACAAAAACCGCCGATGGGGACGGCGCGGAGGCTGTAAAGGGTCTCTTTGCCCTGCTTTTTCAGCAGTTTCGGCCCCATGCCGATGGCAAACTCCGGCACACCCACCCGAAACGCCTTGGCGGCGATAAAGTGGCCGAATTCATGGACAGCGATAATGAGACCGAAGATGAGGATGGAGATTAGGATAAACATGGGTGCTCCTTTGCGCGGGCAAATTTAAATCATCGCCGCAGGCGATACCACAATTGCTCATTGCTAATTCGCATATGCAGAGCATATGCGCTTACCCTTGTAAAAATACCGGGAGCCAGAATACCAGTACGGTGATGAAGGGGGCGAGCAGTATCATGCTGTCGAATCGGTCTAACATGCCGCCGTGACCGGGGATGAGGGAGCCGAAGTCTTTTTTGCCGTATTCCCGTTTAATCATGGAGAAAGCCAAATCGCCCAGTTGTGTGACCGTACTGCCGAAGATGGCATAGAGGGCGGCGGCGAGGAGGTTGTACTCTGCGCCGAAAGCGAGAATCATGACAAGACAGTAGATGAGCATAAAGGCTAGTGCCGCCGCAAAGCCGCCGAGACTGCCCTCGATGGTCTTTTTGGGGCTGATTTTCTCAATGAGCTTGCGCTGACCGAAGAAAAAGCCCGCAAAGTAGCCGCCCGCGTCAGAGATAAAGGCGATGGCGATGGGAATCAGCACATAGACCCGCCCGTCAAAGAACAGGCCGCCGCTCCCGAAATCTCCGAACAACATCCCCTCCGGGATGGCGCGCAAGACGGCAAGTGTTCCCAAGAGCAGCGGAATGACCCCGCCGGCGAAGAACGTGAGACCCACAAAGGAAAATGGGATGGCTCTGTCTGTGTCATAGGCCAAGATGGCCTCGACGAAGAGGGCGATAAGCAGCAAAAGCGCAACAAACAGCCCGCCCATGCTGATGCCGGGGAAGCTCTGTACGAGCGGAATCAAAAATGCAGAAACCGCCGCATAGCCGATGATGCGAGGATTTGTGTCAACCCGTGTGGCCATCATAAATTCCACCGCACAGAGTGCCGAAACGGCACCCAAAAGAATCCCGAATGCCCAAGGCGGCAAAAGGAAAATAACCGCCAACAAGACGGGAATGGCGACGGCTGCGACGATGATGCGTGTTTTCATATCTGAATCCCCTTTTTTGCAATTGACAATTGATAATGTACAATGGACAATTGTGGTATCGCCTACGGCGATGATTTTAAATTTGTCTGCGAAGCAGACCACATTCATTGTCAATTATCAATTGTCAATTGTACATTGATTTAAATGCCCCCATACCGCCTGTCTCTCTCTTGAAAGGCTATGATGGCTTTGTCGAGTTCATGCGGGTTGAAGTTGGGCCAGAGGGTTTTGGTGAAGTAGAACTCACTATAAGCGGATTGCCAAAGCAGGAAGTTGGAGAGCCTCATCTCGCCCGAGGGGCGGATGACTAAGTCCGGGTCCGGGATGTTTGCGGAGTAGAGGTAGGTGCTGAAGCTCTCCGCTGTGAGGGGCGGGGCGGTTCCGTTTTTGTAAGCTTCGGCGTAGGCCTCTGTTGCACGCAAGATTTCATCTCTGCCGCCGTAGTTGAGGCAGATGTTGACCTGCACGCCCTCGAACCGCTTTGAAATGGCCTCCGTTTCGGCGATGAGGGTGCGGAGGTCTTCGGACAGGACGCTCGTGTCACCGAAGAATTTGAGCTTGACGCGGTCACGCTCCATTTGGGCGATGGCTTCGCGGAGGTATTTCTCCAAGAGACCCATGATGGTGGCTACCTCATCCGGGGGGCGTTTCCAATTCTCTGTGGAAAACGCGTAAACGGTGAGGTATTCGATGCCGATATTTTTGCAATGGGTGGCGATGGCGCGGAAATTTTCCGCACCGGCGGCGTGACCCGCCGTGCGCGGCAATCCGCGGCGTTTGGCCCAGCGGCCGTTACCGTCCATGATGATGGCAATATGACGGGGGAGCTTGCTTAAATCAGGCTCCCCCGCCGATTTTGATTTGCGAAATAGGCGCATATGGAACAATCCTGTCCGGGCGGATATGGAATCCGCCCCTACGATTTGGGGTTAGAGCTCCGAGAGCTCTTTCTCTTTCTTGGCCGTGAGGTCGTCGATTTCTTTTGTGTATTTGTCCGTGAGTTTTTGCAAGTCCCGCTCGGTGTTTTTCAGGTCGTCTTCGGTAATCTCAGACGCCTTTTGCTGCTTTTTGAAAAACTCTACCGCGTCTCTGCGGATGTTGCGGATGGCGACTTTGCTGTCCTCGCCGTACTTTTTGACGTTCTTTGCCAACTCTTTTCTGCGCTCTTCCGTGAGCTGGGGGAAACTCAGGCGGATGATTTTTCCGTCATTCGTCGGGTTGATGCCGAGGTCAGAGGTTTGGATGGCTTTCTCAATCTCGCCCAGAATGCCGCCGTCATAGGGTTGGATGGCGAGGGTTCTGGGGTCGGGAGAGGAGATGGTGGCAACGTTTTTGACGGGAGTCGGCGTGCCGTAGTAAAGGACGGAGATTTGGTCCAGCACGGCGGCGTTGGCTCTCCCCGCCCGGACGGAGTTGAACTGGTTCTCCAACACGGAGATAGATTTTTGCATACGGTCTTCGTAGGTTTTGTATTCGCTCATTTTGGTGCTCCTTTCAGTCGCTAATGTAGAATGTAGAGTTTAGAATGTAGAATGAAGGGCGGGCGGCAGGATGCCGCCCCTACATTATCGTTTGACGGTGGTGCCGATTTTTTCGCCTTGGACAACTTTGAGGATGTTCCAAGGGTCTTCCAAGGCGAAGAGGACGACGGGAATGTTGTTGTCCATGGAGAGGCTTGTCGCCGTGGAGTCCATGACTTGCAGGTGTTGGGCGAGGACATCGTCGTAGGTGATGGAATCGTATTTCACGGCGTCGGGGTCTTTGTTGGGGTCGGCGGTGTAGACGCCGTCTACGTTTTTGGCGAGAAGGATGACCTCCGCGTCGATTTCCGCCGCGCGGAGGACGGCCGCCGTGTCCGTGGAGAAGTAGGGGTTGCCCGTACCGCAGGCGAAGATGACCACGCGGCCGCGCTTGAGATGCTTATCCGCCTTGAGCCGGATATAAGGCTCGGCGATGGCACGGATTTCCAAGGCCGTCTGCACACGGACGGAGACGCCGCATTGTTCTAACACATCGGCCAGCGCGAGGCTGTTCATGACGGTGGCGAGCATACCCATGTGGTCGGCTCTTGTGCGTTCCATTTTGCCGTCGCCGTCTTTGACGCCCCGCCAGAAGTTGCCGCCGCCGACCACGATGCCCACCTGGACGCCTTGGTCTACGCAGGCCTTGATGACTTCGGACACACGGTGCATCATGTCGAAATCCAAGCCGAACCCCGTGCCGCCCGACAGGGCCTCGCCGGAAAGTTTGAGCAGGATGCGTTTGTACACAGGCTGTTGCATTGGCAGATACCCCTATCATGTATGGTTGGTTACTATCGCTTCCATTTTAAACTATTTTTTGCTTACTCACAAGAGGTTTGAAAAAATTTCCCTGCATAATTCGTTGTGCTTCTCCGTAAATTAGTATGGACAACCATTAAAAATTGAAGGCGTGATGCCGATGGAAGACAAGAAGAAACTCTGTATTGACCTCGCGGTGGTGTATCTGCTGAATGCGGCCATTATCTTAATGGCTCTCTGGATATAGGCCGCCGCGGAGTGACTTGAAAGGAATGGATACCCTATGATTATGGATCGAATCGCCCTTATCCTCGCGATTGTCGGGGGCTTAAACTGGGGCATAGTGGGCATTTTCGGCTTTGACATTGTGGCGGCTCTCTTCGGCGGGCAGATAGCGGTCGTGAGCCGCGTGATTTACACATTGGTGGGTCTCTCGGCCCTGTGGTGTATCTCGCTCTTGTTTCGAGAAAGAGAACTCGCCAACGAGCGGGTATAGCGCAATCGCAAACAACCCCGGATGCCGCTGTGTCCGGGGTCACTTTTTGTCGAGGATACAAGATTGATACACATGTGTAACTTTATGTAAACATCAGGTGCATATTTGCAACTATTTTCCCTGTGGATAAGTCTGTGGATAATGTGTGAAACCCTATTTAATTCAGGAACAAGGTTCCGTGAAACAAAAGCGAGGGTATACAGACTGCGGTGCATAATCGATAATGTGAATGCCGCGAACGTGAAAACAACGATTTTTTGCCTGAGGGAATTTTATCTTTTTCTTTACTTTTTTATTCTGTATGTGTTATGCTGTACAAGGCAAGAATCGAATTATTGTGTAGAAGGAGAGAAAACCATGTCAGAATTTATCATTATCGCAAACAACACCTGTGACCTGCCGGAAGAGATTTTGAAGCCCTTAGATGTCATCGTCCTACCCCTCGGGTTTAACATCGGCGACGAGAGCTTCAAGGAGATGGATGTCGTAGAGTTTTACAAGCGCATCCAAGACGGGGCCATGCCCACGACGAATGCGGCCAACATCGGTGAGTACATAGAGCTCTACGAGCCGGCTCTGCAAGCGGGGAAAGACGTGTTGAATCTTGTTTTCTCCTCCGGTCTCTCCATGACTTATAACGCCGCCGTCATGGCCGCGCAAGAGATGTCCGAAAAGTACCCGGACAGAAAAATTTACGTGGTGGACACGGCCGCCGCTTCCTTGGGCGAGGGCTTGATTGTCCGTGGTGCCGCTGAGATGCGTGCCGCAGGGAAGAGCATTGACGAGGTCAGAGACTGGGCCGAGGATACTAAGCTGAAAGTGGCACATTATTTCACTATCAACGATTTGGGTCATCTGAAAAGAGGCGGCCGTATTTCCGCCGCACAGGCTGTCTTGGGCGGGATGTTGGGCGTGAAGCCGATTTTGCGTGTCAACGATACAGGCCATCTCGTACCCATGGACAAGGTGCGGGGCCGTCAGGCGGCTTTGCTCAAACTGGTGGACTTAGCGAAAGAGAATGCGGTAGATATTGCGAATCAGACCGTCTACATCAGCCATAGTGCCTGTGAAGATGAGGCCGTATGGCTAGGCGAACAAATAAAGGAAAAGCTGGGCGTGAAAGATGTGGTCATCAGCTATGTCGGTCCCGTTATCGGTTCGCACACGGGCGTTGGCGTGATTGCGCTGATGTGTATTGCGAAAAGCCGCTAGGGGTTCTTTTGATGGAAGAAATCGCCCGCAGTTTCTTTTGCAAAAACTGCGGGCGAAAAATTACCTCTTGCCATGAGGCGGGAGATGTGGTACACTATGTGTTGCGAGCGGGGCAACCCGCCGTATGCACGGGCCTTTAGCTCAGTTGGTTAGAGCATCCGGCTCATAACCGGACGGTCCCGGGTTCAAGTCCCCGAAGGCCCACCAGCTCACTACCGGGGAGGTTGCGTACTGCACCAAACCGTTATTCGCTTCAAAGGGAAATGCCCTTGCCTTTAGACCCCGCCGGAGGCTAGGGGGTTCCCCAAAGGGGGACCAGTCCCCCTTTGGAGGTGCATCGTGAGCGAAGCGAACTAATACGTTTTCCGCAGGAAACGTATGCACCTAAAGGGGTATAGCTCAGTTGGTAGAGCAGCGGTCTCCAAAACCGCGTGCCGAGGGTTCAAGTCCTTCTGCCCCTGCCAAAATTCCCGCAATCCTTGTAGTTTCAATGGGTTGCGGGTTTTGCTTTCCCGCCGTGTACGAATTGTGTACGAATGAGTTTTCAGAACCGCTAGTCGATGCCCCCAAAAATGACAAATGATGACCATACTTTTTACGGTGTGGTCATCATCTTTTCTTATGCGATTGCGTTCAATATATCGACTGCTTTTTCTTCCTCTCGTGAATACAAATGACTGTATGTATTCCATGTTTCCTCAACTCTTGTGTGTCCTAATCTTCTCGCAATCTCCTGTATGTTGATTCCTGCATTTGCTAATACGCTAACGTGTGAATGCCTAAAATCGTGTACACGAATCTGTTTTATTCCTGCCAACCCTGCAAACTGTACTTTTCTGTTGTAAATTGACCCATCTCTCAAACATCTTTCGCCACTACTGCAAATCAAATCATCTTCGCTAAAACCTCTCAACTGCTTTTTGCGCTCCTTATGTGTTTTCAAAATATCAATCAAAGGTTGAGGTATTTGCAACGTGCGTATAGATGATTTTGTCTTTGGCGGTGTGATTATATCAACTCTCTCTGACTTACTGTATTTCTGTAAAATACTGCGCTCAACGTTTAACAACGCACTTTCAAAGTCTATATCGCTCCACCTTAAACCATGACATTCACCTTTTCGCAACCCTGTGTAGAATAAAATATTGAAGAACACATAATACTCCCACTCTGAATAATCCTTGTGTTTCTGCTCATGTTCTTCTGCGTGTTCTTTCGCTACGCTGATAAACTTCTTAAATTCCTCTGCCGTATAAAATTTTACCTTTGGTTTAACATACATTGAATCTGTGAACGTTCCTAATTTTGTCAGATTATTCTTTTCGATATACTCCATTTTTACCCCCCAATTTAACATTGCTCGTAATGTTCCATATGCGTGTTGCCTTGACCTTAACGCCAACTGTTCCTTTCCCTCTATATATATTTTCCATTTTTGAAACAACCTAACTGTTAATGCGTCGATGTACACATCTGCCAGCATGGGTTCAATGTGCAAGCGATAATCACGACGATTTGATTCTAGCGTTGATTCTCTTGTTGACCGCTTTTTAGATGCCATGTATTCATCATATAACTGCTGTACAGTCATCCTCTGTTGAATATGACCCCCCTCTTTTATTTGCCTTTTTCAAAATTGCGCTCAACTGTTTTTGCGTCCTCTTGCCCAAATACGACCTGTGACAGTTTTTTGTGTTCGCCTGTTTCATTACAAGTATAACTGACAAACACCCTGTATTTTTGTTGACCCTCTTTGTTCTTTACGTTCTTTCCCTTATATTTAACCGGATATTTCGGCATATATTGTGTTGTCCTTTCTGAAAAATCGGCTATTTTGTGGTTTTCGTGTTTAGCATTATAACAGGAATTTCACGATTTACAATACTAAAGTGAAGAATAGCCGATTTTCACAATATTATTTTTTATGCAGGCAAATCTAATGCCCTAATTTTTTCTAATCTACTTTCTAAATCGCTAATATCTAACCCAAAGACTTGATATGCGACTTCTGTGTTTACGGTGTTCGCTCCGTATGAAAAAATATCTCTCTGATACTGTTCGTCCTTGACATACTTCTTGATTTTTGCAACAGTAGTATGTGAAATATCCCCGAAAAGTTCAATAATCTGCTTATTTCCCAATTCTGGATAACGATAATAAACGCTCAAAGCGTTTTCGATGGAAGTGATTGGGGGTATGTTTATTTTTCGCAAATAATCACACTCCTACAGGTTGGACATATACCCCCATGAGTTTCATCGAACAAATCCATCCAACTGGTATCATGTTCGTCTGTGACCCAATCAATGTTCTGCTCGTCGAAGTAGAAGTCCTCGTTTTCGTTCAGAAGTTCGTTTGTAAGTACCATTTTTGGCATTTTCATGCTCCTTTAATAAAAGTATTTGGATTAAATCCATACCTTTATTATACGAAGTCAAATTGAAAAACTAGCCAAAACTCATTGTCTTTTTGCACAAAGTTTTATTGACTTTTTAGATTTTGCTTGTGCATATATACAGACGACTGAAAGCGCATAGGCAGACACATATGAAAGCATTGAAATTACAGGGATTCAGCCATTTTTCCAATAAAAAATGAGTGGAGAATACTCCCCACCCATTTACTTCCACTCCAACCAGACAATATCTTACATATCGTCAAAGTCTTCTATGTCCTTTTGGTCTACTGGCTCAAATAATTCCGATTGCTTACCCAATGAATTATTTTTTACTGCCTTGAGATATTCCTCTGTGGAATATGTATTATATTCGCCCAATCCAGTAAAAACCATGACTTTACTGATTCTGCGTAACCATGCTCCATAAACGTCAGGATTTTTCTTTTTTATATCCGCATACTGCTCTTCTAGTCGCAAATTGCTGATAATATAAACCTTATTATAGCAAGCAATTTTATTGAAATATTTGCAGGGCAGCTCTAAAGGATAACGATCTAAAAAATTCAAAATCTCTGTCATGCTGAAGTGACTTGCAAACTCTTCAAAAACCATTACATCCTCACATTTATACTTATTAAAACAACCGTGCTTGTAATCTGTGATTCTGCAAATGTTTCTATGTCCATATTTGCCCGTAACATATCTTGACTTACCCCAACCAGTTTTACCTTGAATATAGACAACCTCTAAATCCCTTTCCACGTCTATATACTTTTCCTCAATAATCATCTCTCGCAATCGACCCAACGCAACATCTTTACTTGCCAAATGTGGGAGAATCTTAATAACATCATAGACATTGTTGCCATCCTCAAACATCTCTTTTGCAATATCCCAATCAGTTCGCTTGCCTTGTCTATGCTCTGAAATTTTGCCCCATTCTTCAAAAGTACCATCAATGCTTGTTTCTGCCTTGTGAGCATAATCACCTTGCTTTAATAAGTAATCCCTTGATTGCTGTGGAGTTCCAAACGCTGGCTGAATGTGTGCCGTATGAAACAACTTCTTTACAGTATCCCATCTGATGACATTTGGACTTTCCCAATAAAGATGGGTATGCTCTGTTCCACTTTCTGATACCTCATCACACATCGCCCAAAAAGAAATGTTCAACTGCCCCAACATCTCTTTGATGTACTCATGGCTAAAAATAGGCTTTGGGTTGTTGATTGTCAAGAAATATCTCCTGTGCGTAGTGTAACTGCCTTTGTCATTTGGCCCTCCGTGCATTTCTTCATACGGTGTTAATAGCTTGTCGTTCAAATTGCTTACCTCGCTTATATTTTAATAAAATTTTTGCAGATAACCTCTGCTGTGGTTTCTTTGGTTTCATCGTAGAAAACCCTTTCTTGTTAGATTTGTAGCCTCAAGCGAAGCTACACACTTCTAATATCATTTCTGTCTTTGGCCATCCTGTAATCAAGTAGACAAGTCAACCAATGATGGTTGGGTGTGCTTGTCTAATGGGAACTGGAGGGTGTGTCGTGTGACGTATGTTGATGTAATACTAAAAATCAACATAGGTGTTTCTGTGCTCCGCTAACGCTCGCACGAAACACCTTTCACTTTAGCCAACTAAACTAGACCATCTATCACGCTCCTATCTGTTCGACCCTTAATCTGTTTTCCTCTGCTACTTATATTATACCAACTCAAAATATTTTTTCTTTCAGCTCACTTCTGCCCACAAAAAATGACAGTGAACTCTCTGCCACAGAATCCACCATCAAGCTATCTCAACTATTATTACTATATACTACTATATACTTATGCCACAGGTTGCAGACAATCCAGAACACCCACTAGAACGCTCTCGACCCATATCATACAATCATATACGCAATGAACTGGACACGCTAGAAGCGTAAATCTGGTTGTCTGGCGCGCTATGAAATTGGGTGCTGACAATATTTTTTAACTTTTTTTCAAATGTTGTAGCGAGGACATAAATCTCTTTGGTATAATATAGGCGAAAGGAGGAACGAGAACGAATAGAATCTGGTCAGAATATTTTGCTACAAAAAATAATTTTAATTACAGAAACGAGGATTTATAAAAAACATGAAACAATTTAATATCGTATATGTACAATCAAATGATGCAATAAATGCACATCAACACGTTCGTCAAAACGATCAATATGTTTTTACATATTATTTTGACACGTTGAACGATTTTTATTTCTATGAAAATATTGATTGTTGTAACGCATTTTTTATTGACGCATTTGACAGTAGTTTGAGTTTGCAGGATTTGCAAAATTTTATCAACAATCATTATGCAGATGAATTTTGTCGTTGTAATCACAATCAGTGTAAAACGACATTTTATTTTCATTCAGATTTGTCGTTGGAACAACAACGTAAAAAAACAATTCAATATGTCAATCGTGTGATTGTTGAAAATGAATCAGGTTCATTTGATGAACATTTCAATGTTACAGAAAAGATTGCATAAATAAGTTCATAACGAAAAACGTACACATTTATGGGTCAGATAAATGTGTACGTTTTATTTTATTTCAAGGCAAATTTACAAGTTCGCTCCATCTTTGCTATGTCTGTTACTTCGCCAACCTTGATGAAGTGTAGCTCTGAACTCTGTAATAAAATTGACCCCTCGCCTTTTCCAAAATCCCTTTGCTGTACTCTCTGCTTGACCTTATCCATGTACTCTGGCATTAACATCTCATAGATGCCCTTATTGAATCCCCCTAAAATACAAATCACACCGAAATTTAATCTTGACCCTTGTGGAAATGATGATGCAAAAGCGATTTGGCAACTGACTATCAATCTCACGCAAACACTTCTAGCGAGCATTAAAATTTCTGATACCTTTCTCATAACTTCCTCTGCTTTCTTCTTGTCCTCATTATATAACGCCAGTACGTTAGCTGCATACTCATCCCATATCAATGTCACTTGATGCCTTGTTTTGTCCTCTCCTGCAATCCTTGCTTTCATAGTGCCGTATACAATATCTAACGCCTTTAATGTGTTCTCATACCCAAAATATCTGGCTTGACTTCTCAAATGCTCATAGGAATCGTCTTGCTTATAATCTGCAAAGTAAAATACTGATTCTGTGTCTGCCTGCGTTAGCTTTGCAAATAGTTGACTTTGTAGGTATGTTTTTCCGCTCCCACTAGAACCATTGATTAACATATGACTGTTTGTGCCTGCTGATATATCTGTGACTATCTTTTTCTTAATACCGTAATTTTGCCATGCTACTAAATCATACCCCAAACTAAATTCCATCCTCAAATAACCTCTTTTCGCTTTCCTCAATTCTTCCTTTTCTGGCGTCAAACGTGATAATATCCCAATTCCCCTTGTAATTTGAAAAATCGCTGATAATTGTATAGTTCAATGCACTTTGGATGCAACTGCGTTTCTTTTCCCAATCTTCAACTGGAACACCTTTTGACCGAAACTTCATTGTAATGTAATCGCCTTTGATTCTTCGCCTGTATGATTCTATCTGTGTATCTGCTATATTGCCCAACTGCTTTTCTGCTTGCTCCATCTTTCGAGCTATCACCATCTTTCGAGCTATCACCATCTTTGCTAAATGACTGGTTGCACATAAAAAGACAATGACCATCCATCCACTAATCGAAACAATGAACAAAACGAAATATGCTAGAACGCTCAATACTGAATTTCCTATATTTCCAGAGTTGAGATACAACGCAATCACCCAAACCGTGCAAGCAATGACCACAACCCATTTTAGAATGATAATTCTTTTATTCATCTACGAATCTCCTTTATAAAAAATGGGGAGATGTAAAAATCCCCCCAATCGTTCCTACTGTTTTTTGTTATCGAGTGATGGCATTGAACTTGATTTATCTTGCTCCTGTCTAATGCTTTGTACTTTGCCTTTCATATTAAACTGCAAATTCAAAACATCGCCCTGTTTCAAATTCTCTGGCAATCTGACTTCTGACCGCACAAACAATTTATCTGTCATCTTTCCTGTGACTGTATCATCCTCGAATGAAACAAATAGTTGTGTTCCCTTGACTTGCTCTCCATTGTCTGACTTGAAATCAAGCTGTCTATATCCTTGTAACGTTACTTGCATAGGTTTTACCTCTCTTTTTTCTGCATAAATTTATTTGCCCGCTTTTGCTTTTTACTGCGAACATATAAATCAATATCGTAAAACCTCTAGCTTTTTCTAGTTTGCTTGTCCTCTGCTTTATATTGTTATCGTTTTCAATACTGATAGGATTTGGTGCAGGAACCTTTTAAGGACACATCTTCCTTTTTGTCCTCTTTTGAAAGCGAATTTTTTATGTTCGTTTTAGAACACCATAGATTGCGACTAGACACATGATTGCTTTTGGGCGTGTGATTTGATATGCTGACATGAAAAAGCCGCATAGACGTTAATCTATACGGCTACTATTATTACTATGTACCTCTGTTGCGTGTTGCACTACTTGAGATTCAATACTCTATTTCCATTCTCTAAAACTGTTTGGCAATGGCTTGAAACTGTCATCCTTTTCTTTTCTCAAATCTCTAAAACTATCAGGCAATGGCTTGAATACATCATCTTCTTTGGTGTCCTCAATGTCATCATCGTTTTCTTGCTCTTTCATTAGCCATTTCTTCAATGTTTCATTTTCCGTATTCTGTATCATCTGTTCTTTTTGCTCTGCTGTCAACAACCCTGAACAATAAATGTCTGCAATAAATTCAACTTGATAATCGTCAACAAAATCACAATAAGACTGCAAATAATCCTTTGGGAAATGCTGATTTCTGATAGCCGCTTTGATAAATCTACCATCATTTGAGAAGAACAACTTTCGATTCAATATGTCTATAATAATCCCTGTATCATCTGTCGTTTCGACAATCTCCATTGCCTTATCTTGCTCTAATTCTTCTAAATAGGCATACTGACTGTAACTATTTGGAGTTATATTATAATGGGGGTCATTTGCTTGTTTGGCGAATTGTTTGCCAAACATTTCATCTTGAGCAGCTAATGCCTCTGAATATGATGGATAATGGTATTTTGCTTTATATCTGCAATCTTTAAGTGATTCTGCATTACATGGTAAAATTCTTCCTGTATCTGAATCCATATGCCACATAAATTTATACCTCTAACTCTTTGCTTCTTACTGGAGCGTCATCAATATTAATATTATCAATGGTAAGATCTCCACCTTGAATGTTTCTGTTTTGAATTTCTTGATGTAATTTGATTGCTAATAGGATTCGTGGTGCACTTTGAAGTGTGTAGTTTTTTGATACTTTTTGTGCTCTAAGATGCCATTTTTGAAGATTTAAGTTAGCTTTCTCACTTAAATCTTTACGAATGTCATAGTTAAACTCATTTATATCATGCATCATGTTACTTACATAAGCGTCATCTATTGTATATTGGTCATCGGTTAATACCAAAACCGCCCCAATGGTCTCGGCGTCATGTACAACCGGAACAGCATGAACTACCACGTAGCGTATATTTTCGTTGCCTGTATAAAGGGTTCCGCTTCCGGGTTTGTGCGTGTAGTTTTTTTGTGTTCTTACCGTCCCCCCAACTCAACCCGCTATACGCTTCCCCACCATGGAACTTTTCCCGGCCCCCCTGCGTCTACATATACAAACACAAAGAGAGGGTGTCCCCGCATGAAAAAGAGCATTGCATTCATCTTGGCATTAATCTTGTTGGTCTCCGCATTTCTGGTTTCCTGTACTGCAAACGAACACACGCCCGTGCCGCCCGTCCTTGTCGACCATGCCCCTCTCGCCGGTCAGCGTGCATTCGCACCGGCGAGTGCACCGGTCAGCATACGCCATACGGCCGCGCCGCTCTCCGTCCATGAGGCCGTTTTCGGCGCAAATCCGCGGGACGGCTACATCCTCGCCCCTACCATCGTCGGGCGGCAGGGGGTAGACATAATAAGCACTTTCGTCCTGCAAACGCCCGCGGACTACGGTGCATCTATGCCGTCCGTCACCATAGACGGACAAGCACCGCCGCACATCGCCCGTGAGGACGGCACGACCTTCCTCGTCACCCCCGCCATTCCGCTCACGCCGAACAGCGTCTATGTGTTCAGGCTGGACAGCGGCGATGACGCGGATATCACATGGGCATTCCAAACCGCCCCGCATTTTGAAATAAGTACAACCCTCCCCCGCAACGAGTCTACCAATGTACCCGTGTGCACGGGCATTGAGGTGGAGTTTTCCTTTGGCATGAACATCAATATCGCAGATTACTTCAGCATCTACCCTCATGTGGAGGGCCGCTTTATTCATCGTGATTCTACGGCAATCTTCATGCCGACAGACCCGCTTGAAGAGGGTCAAATCTACGCCGTCACAATCCGTGCCGGTATCAGCGCACCCGACAGCGAGGAGATTATTGCCGCAGACCATGTGTTTTCCTTTGAAACGGAATCGGCCGAGGAATCCTCGCAGACAGGGACTGCGCGTGTGCACTTTTCCAATCAAGTCGTAGAGTTTCCGTCATTCGCCCCGCCGCGTGTGAATTACTGGTTCAACTACGACATTGCCGGAAACCGCCCGTCAATCAGCATACAGGTGCATCGGATTGCGAACCGCGACCGGGGCATTGCCGCAGTCAATCAGCTCACCGACATACCGAGCTGGTCACACCGCTTCCATGCCGACCAAGTTGTAGATACCTCCGGCTTGACAAGGGTCTACAATGCGGCAATTACCCGCAGACAGGCCGAGGATGGCTGGGGGGAGGAAACATATACCCTCTCGTCTCCCTTGGCTCCGGGGTTTTATGTGCTTACCGCTTCGGTCGGCGATGCCCGCAGTCAAGTTATCATCCAAATCACAGACCTGGCGGTGCAAATTGTCGCGGACAATGACAGGGCTCTGCTGTGGATCAACGACATGACAAACGGTCTGCCCGCCGCCGGGGCGATGGTATATGACCCCATTGACAACAGTACAGCCGAAACCGGCGCATACGGCATCGCTGTGGCCGAACGGGGCTTGTCTTTCGGCGAGCATCTCATCATCACCGCCCACGACGGCAAGGAGAGCGTCATATTTGCCAACGCGTCATTCCGCGGCGGTTGGGACAGTTGGGCTTGGGATGGTTGGGGACGGGGCTGGGCGGCACAAACTGCAAACAGCCATTACTGGACGGCTCTCCAATTAGATCGTACACTATTCCAACGCAGCGATACGGTCTCCCTTTGGGGCTTTGTGCAAAATCGGCATCAATATGAGTCGATATCATACGTCACCGCCATTTTAACGGAACACACATGGTGGCATGCGCCGGAGCGGGACACCTTGCACAGACAAAACATCCCAGTCGCAAACAGCGCGTATTCCGGCGAGATTCGCCTGCCCCACTTAGAGCCGGGCTCTTATGAACTGGCGATTTATCACGGCGACATCCTACTCAGTTCCACATTTTTTACCGTGATGGACTATGTGACACCGCCTTACCGCCTCAGCATCTCGGCGAGCAAAGATGCCATATTCGCAGGAGAAGAAGTCACCTTCACCGCCGAAACCGCATTTTTCGAGGGGACACCCGTGCCCGACTTGAATATTTCTTATCACCTTTGGAGTTGGGGGCTCACAGCGGGAGAACACGGCACCGACCGAACAAATGCAGAGGGCATCATCGAACTATCCGTCAGACCCTATGCCGAAGATGCAAGCGTACACGGCGAGCAGCATCTGAGCTTTTCGGCGGAAGCCACCCTCCCCGAAATCGGCTGGACACACGAACGGGCAGATGTCCGTGTGTTTGTCAACGATATTGATGTACGCCCCGAGGCAACACGCTCCGGCGGTGACGCCAGCCTTTCTATAGACGTCCACCAAATCGACCTAGACCGTATCAATGACGGAACGGCAAACGGTTGGGGCGATTTTCTGGGTGAGCCGATAGCCGGGCAAGAGATATCTGTTGAACTCTTAGAAATCTACTGGGAACCGATACGGGAGGGCGAACGCTACGACCACATCACGAGACAAGTAGTCCCGCGGTATCGGCATGAGCGGCGTGAGCGGTCGTTGGAACGGTTTACCATGACAACAGATGAAGACGGCAACGCCGCAAGGGAGTTCCAAGTCCCCGACCGCGACAGAGCCAGCTATCAAGCCCGCCTCACCACCACAGACGGCAACGGCCGTGAGATTGTACAGGATGTGTTCATCGGGCGGGACTGGTCGTGGTTCCATTGGAACGCCGAGGATAACGCGCTGTTCCTTGACGGTGTCAATGAGGACGGCTACGACATCGGCGACGAAGTGGAACTGACCGTCATGCGCGGCACCGAGCCCGTGACGCAGGGGAATTTCCTCTTTGTGACCGTGCAAAACGGGATTTTAAGCTACCACATCGGTCAAAATCCGCTGACGTTCACTTTTGACGAGATACATGTGCCGAATGTACAAGTATATGCCTATCATTTCAACGGACACACTTATCAGGCCGGGCGGCAAATGTCCCGGCGGCTGCGATTTGCCGCCACAGACAGGAACCTCGAAATCACAGTCTCTGCCGAGGAAGACTCCTACAGACCGGGGGACATGGTGCGCCTGACCGTCACCACCGCGGATGCAGACGGCAACCCCAAACCCGCCAATGTCAACATCAGCTTAGTGGACGAAGCCCTGTTTGCCCTGATGGATTACACAATAGACACCTTTGCCATGCTGTACGGGAATGTAAGCGACAGTCTCAGGTTCAGCGCGGCAAGTCACAGGACGTTTGAGAGTGACGGGATAGAGGAGGACGGGTGGGCCTTCCGTGGCTTAGGCGGTGGTGGCGGAATGACGTTTTCTGTCATGGCTACGCCGGAGATGGCAGCAGAGTCGGCAGTAGATTTCGATGACGGTGCAACTTACGGCGGCAGCGGCGGAGAGGCCCACATCCGAGCGCGATTTGAAGATACCGCCATATTTAGAAGCTTACGCACCGACGAAAACGGGGTGGCAAGCTTCGAATTTCAACTGCCGGATAACATCACCGCGTGGCGTGTGACGGCCTCTGCGATCAGCGAAGATTTATACGCCGGGAACGCTCTGCAGAACCTACAGGTCACCCAACCCATGTTCCTGCACTATACGCTGAACAGCACATTCTTGGTAGGCGACAGGCCGTACATCGGCGTAAACGCATACGGCACAAGCCTTTCCGGCGGGGAGCAGGTGCTGTTTGAAGTGTGGCGGGAGGATGCGCCCACCGACATTCGCCGTGCGCAAGGTGTATCTTTCGAGCGTGTCAATATCCCTCTTTGGGAGATGACTGCGGAGGGCTTCGGTGCACTTGTCATCCGGGCAACCGTGGGCGGCTACAGCGATGCCGTGCGGCACACGTATCAGGTGGTGAGCTCCCACCGTCAAGTGGACACCGCCGTGTTTTACGAAGTGTCGCCTGACACCGTATTCGATGTTACGTCCGAGGGGCTGACGAATATCACATTCATGGACCTCGGCCGCGGACAATTCTTAAACGACCTGATAGGTATGCGCCACATCTGGCGAAACGGTGCAAGGATTGAGGGCCTTGTCGCAAAGCGGGAAGCCACCGCGCTCATCCAAGCCCATTTCCCGGATACCGACCTCTTCGGTCAAGCGGGCACGTTTGATGTACGGGAATACCAAACCGACAGCGGCGGCATCGCCATCCTCCCCTATGCGGAAGCGGATTTACAGACCACCGTCATGCTGATTCCCTTTATTCAGGACGATGTAAACTTGCCCGCCTTGCGAGACTACTTGCGCGACATTGCAGACAACTCGGTAACCGACAACAGAATGCTTGCGCTGTACGGCCTCGCCCTGCTGGGCGAGCCTGTGCTCTTGGAACTGCAACAATATGCCATGCTATCCGACCTCTCGGTGAGAGATGCCGCCTATGTGGGCTTAGGTCTTGCCGCGCTGGGCGAAACACATGCCGCCCGTGACCTGTTTAATCGCCGTATCGCGCCCCATGTACAGGCTGTTGCGCCCTACTATCGTGTAGAGGTCGGCGGAAGCCGCAGGGATATTTTAGATGCGACTTCGATTGCGGCACTTTTGGCGGCACAGCTCGGAGTATCGGAAAGTATGGGGCTTCACAATTACGCCGCAAGAAACCGTGCCGCAACGCCCCTCATGACAATTGAACATCTGGCATTCATTTCCCATGAAATTGAAAACCACACAGACACGGCCGCGAGTATCACCTACACACTATTCGGAGAAACCGTGACCCGCGACCTCGGACACGGCGGGCAGTTCACCCTGCGAATCCCGGCACAGAATATGGGTGAGTTTAACCTGACTGCCGTAAGCGGAGAAGTCGGTGCGGTTTCGATTGTTCGCACACCGCTTGGGGGACTGTATCTCAGAGACAGCGAAAGCATCGTCCGCCGTGAATTTTTCAGAGCCGGGACAACTGTCAGCACAAACACCTTTGACCAAGGCGACTTGGTGCGTGTACAGATTACAATTGACTATTCCGCAATGGCGGTCAGCGGCTCTTATGTGATAACCGATTTCTTGCCCGCGGGGCTGGTGCATGTATCAAATTCCGCACGTTTCGGAGACCGCTCCGACACAGCGGGCTGGTGGGCACACGCCGCAGCGGAGGGGCCGCGCATCACCTTTTTCGACTTCAATGGCAGACATACCCGCACACGCACATATTATTTCTATGCCCGCGCGATAAATCCGGGTACGTTTTTGGCAGAGGGTACGATTGTGCAGAGCCTTGGCGCGCGGGAGCATTTTATGGTGGGTGAGGATGCCGTGGTGGTGATTGAGGCGGGGTAACACGAGGATTTGTTTGCAGCGCATAGTGAAACCGCCGTAGGCCCCGGAGGGGGATTACGGCGGTTTTATTTGTTAGACGCCTTTGCTCTTGCCCTTAAAAAATAAAACCGAAGCCCAATGCAATGGGTTCGGTTTTGAAGCGCAACGACGCGGTGACGGAGCATGGTTATCGCCACAGGGCGAAGCCCGACGGCGGAAACGGAGCATGGTTATCATTGGTAGTGAATTGGAGCGAATGGTGTTATAGGATTCTCTCGGAAACCGTGTAAAATCAATGTGTTCACCAGCTAGTCAAGTTGCAGTGTTTACAAAACCCGAGAATTTTGCCATAACTTTCAATTAAACCCGATTGCCGCGCTTCCAACGTAGAAGTGCGGCAATCGGGCTTTTGGTGTTGTTTACACTTAGAGCAATTCAGCTTATGAAGCTACTTATTTAAAAAGTGTGCTCGCTAAGGACGGAAAAAGAATTGCTCGAACAGTTTTTATATAATGCTATCGCATCAAAAAGATGTGGCAAGTTACCAGGCGGTATTCTGCCACATCTTTTTATGCGTAAAAAAGACTATCAAAACCATAGGGGTATTTACTTGCCATCTACATACATCAAAATCCCCAC